>ENA-OWPN01000359-OWPN01000359.1-human-gut-metagenome-genome-assembly--contig:-NODE-359-length-69609-cov-4.886822_pt1 | contig 69609 bp, 76 predicted proteins | sample MGYA00248266_ERZ651850 | MGnify/ENA primary metagenome ERZ651850 (study PRJEB26924, sample SAMEA4378296) | human gut metagenome | biome: human gut; feature: human-associated habitat; material: faeces... | reverse complement strand
TAGCGTAGCCTTTTAAATCCGCGTTCGTCCGCCTAATCCGCGTCGTCCGCGTACCTATCTGTTTCGAACTAATTTCACCAACAATTTAGTCCAGCACTACCACTTTCTTAATCTTCACATCCTCTTCCGGGCGGTCGCTACGATCCGTTTTTACCTGCTGTATCTTATCTACTATATCCATGCCTTCAATCACTTCGCCGAACACAGTATATTCACCATCCAGATGCGGAGTACCACCTACCGTAGTATAAGCCTTCACCTGCTCCGGTGTAAAGTGGAATTCCGGTTGCTTGGCAACTTCCGCCTCAGCCTGTGCAAACAGTGTATCCTGCAAGTTCATCAGACCATCCTGGTCATTTTCCTTACGCATCTTATAGATTTCCTTCATGTGTTTCTGTGCCAAAGCATTGAACACAGTCGTCATACGATTCTGGTTCATCTGGTTCTCCATGCCCAGCAACGTAGTGTCATTATACACTTTACCCGTCACAATGTAGAACTGGCAACCCGATGATTCTTTTTTCGGATTCACATTGTCACCCTGACGCGCAGCCGACAATGCACCTTTCTTATGGAAATACTTCGGATAAACGAACTCAGCCGGAATCGTATAACCTACATCACCTGCACCCAGCATCTTTCCTTTCGGAGCATTCTTTGAGTCAGGGTCACCTGCCTGTATCATAAAATCCTTGATGACACGGTGGAACAATGTACCTTCGTATGTACCCTCTTCCGCCAGTTTGATGAAGTTATCACGATGTTGCGGCGTCTCATTATACAGTTTCACGATAATGTCACCCGCAGTTGTTTCGATCTTCAATTTAGTTTCCTGATCCATGTTTCTATCTTTCTTTTGTCCCGATTGGCAGGCTGTAACGCTGCAAATCAGTATGGTTAATAATACGATGAAATTCCTCTTCATAACGCTTTTTATTTAAATTAAGTTTGCAAATATACGATTTTCAGACAAATCGGTTTACCTTTGTGTCTTAAAAGAGACAAAAGATAAGGCAATGAAATCTATACTCATCGTTGAAGACGACATTACTTACGGTATGATGCTGAAGACCTGGTTAGGCAAAAAAGGCTTTCAGGTAGCTTCCGTCAGCAGTATCGCCCGCGCCCAGAAACATTTGGAAGCAGAGGGTGCCGACTTGATTTTGTCCGACCTGCGTCTGCCCGACAAGGACGGCATCGACCTGTTGAAGTGGTTGGGAGAGCAAGGTCTGTCCATTCCGCTCATCATGATGACAAGCTATGCCGATATACAATCGGCGGTGCAAGCTATGAAATTAGGTGCCAGCGACTACGTTGCCAAGCCTGTAAATCCGGACGAACTTCTAAAGAAAATAAGTGAGGCTGTGAAACAACCCACTGCTTCTCCCAAACAAGCCCCCGGTTCCGGGAAAGGAGAAAGTAGCCATCAAAAAAATGCAGGCGACACTCCGTCTTCCGACTATCTGGAAGGAGAGAGTGATGCAGCCAAACAACTCTATAATTATGTAAGACTGGTTGCCCCCACCACAATGTCGGTACTGATCAATGGTGCCAGTGGAACGGGTAAGGAATATGTAGCCCACCGTATCCATCAACTCAGCAAGCGTGCCGGTCAGCCTTTCGTTGCCATCGACTGTGGCTCCATCCCAAAAGAACTTGCCGCATCGGAGTTCTTCGGACACGTAAAAGGTTCATTCACCGGAGCATTGACAGACAAGACAGGAGCCTTTGTTGCAGCCAACGGAGGAACCATCTTCCTTGATGAAATAGGCAATCTCAGTTACGAAGTCCAGATACAACTGTTACGTGCCTTGCAGGAACGGAAAATCCGTCCGGTAGGTTCCAATAAAGAAATCACAGTAGATGTGCGCCTGGTTTCCGCTACGAATGAAGATTTGGAACAGGCCATCGAGAAAGGAACTTTCCGCCAGGACCTGTTCCACCGCATCAATGAGTTCACCCTACGCATGCCCGAACTCAAGGATCGGAGAGAAGACATCCTTCTCTTTGCCAACTTCTTCCTCGACCAAGCCAATCGGGAACTGGATAAACAGTTGATCGGGTTTGATGATGCAGCATCCCGGGCATTGCTGGAATACCACTGGCCGGGAAATCTGCGACAGATGAAGAATGTGGTACGCCGTGCCACCCTATTAGCACAGGACCAACTTATCACGTTGAAAGAATTGACCGAGTTGCAGCAAATCACTCATCCTCACGTAGGTCTGCCATTGCGTAATGAAGAAGCAGAAAAACATCAGATAATCGAAGCATTACGGCAAACGGGAAATAACAAAAGCCGGGCAGCTCAATTGTTGGGTATAGACCGCAAAACCCTGTATAATAAACTGAAACTTTACGAAATAGAGAGTTAAAAAGGCTCTTTGCACCGTATCCCAACCGCATCAAGTCCATATCTGCTCCGTATCTATACAGTTAGAATAGGTACGGACTTGACACGGAGTTGGTACGGGCTTGACACGGACTTGGTATGCAACAGAGTACCTTAGTGTGGAATTTTTCCACACCTGATTCCACACTTTCCACACAATTCCACACTGTGCCACATATACCAAAATCTTCAACAGCACTAATAATCAACAACTTGTTCAATCAGCCTTCTCACTGGCACGAGCTTTGCAACTATATTTTACGTAAGCGTCAAGCTTCCTAAATTGAAAAAAGGAAACCTAAACTCTTAACTATAAAATATATATTTAGTATAACTAAAAAAGCAAATGATTATGAAAAAGTTAGTATTAGTAGCAGCCCTGTTTATGTTTGTTTGTGGTGGTTCTTTCGTGGCAAACGCTCAGGACCCGGTAAAAACTCAACAGCAACAACCGGCGACGGGAAACGCTGAAGAGCCCAAAACCGCTGAGCCTGCCAAGGAAGAACCCAAAACAGAAGAACCAAAGGCAGAGGAACCGAAAGCTGAACAACCCGCAGCCAACGCTCCCGCCAACGGTACTCCTGCAACGGAAACACCTGCACAGCCTGCTGAATAATAGTAAGCACACTGCCACAAAAGCCGTTCCCTCCTTGTCTATTCTGGGGAACGGCTTTTGTCGTTTCTAGTCAATACCTATTTGTAAGTACCAAACCACACAGCCCCATACATAAATTACCTATAAATAGCGATTTCTCACCTTTTTCATTCTACATACCTTTGCAAACAAATCGATAGAGATGTTTCGCAAAGTTCTTTATATCATAACATTATTGTTTATCAGTCACTTGTCTGCTTCTGCCCAACATGGTTACACCCTCACCGGAACTATACAAGATGCGCAGACCAAAGAGCCTTTAAGTTTTGCTACCATTCAATTGCAGACCGCGGATAAAACCTGGTATGGAGCTCTCAGCGACCAGAACGGACGGTACTCTTTCACCAAATTATCAGCTGGAGAATATACAGCAACCGTATCTTATCTGGGATATGACAAGCTGACAAAGACCTTTTCTATCTCTAAAAATACCACATTAGCTTTCCGACTTACTTCATCAACCATGGCATTGAATGAGGTGGTAATCACCGCTTCAGAGTCAAAAGGATTGACTAGTGCTTCCAAAATAGACAGAAAGGCTATGGAACATTTGCAACCGACAAGCTTTGCTGACTTACTGGAACTGCTTCCGGGTGGGAAATCCACTGATCCGAATATGGGAGGTGTCAATCTTATCAAAATCCGTGAAGCAGGAAGTACCAGTGAAGATATAGCCTCATTGGGAGTAGGTTTTGTTATTGATGGCATGACGATGAATACCGATGCCAATCTGCAATATGTTCCGGGAACAAGTCAAAGCAGTAAAGAATCCGTATCCAAAGGTGTGGATATGCGAATGCTTTCAACAGACAATATTGAGAGTGTGGAAATCATCCGTGGAATACCTTCGGTAGAGTATGGTAATCTTACCGGAGGATTGGTAAATATAAAACGTAAATCAAGTGCTTCTCCCCTGACTGCCCGATTTAAAGCAGACCAAGTTGGAAAACTGTTCTCAGCAGGAAAAGGCTGGGCTATCAACGGCAGTAATGTTCTGAATTTAGACTTGAGTTATCTGGATTCGAAAGTAGACCCACGGGACAGTCGCGAGAATTACAAACGCATAACAGCTTCTGCACGCTGGAACAACAACTACAAAACGAATATCGGACACATAGACTGGCGTATAAATGCTGACTATACCGGTTCATTCGATAATGTGAAACGTGATAAAGATGTAACGATAAAAGAAGACTCCTATAAGTCTTCTTATGATAAAATGACATTGGGAGGCGAATGGGTTTTGAAACGTTCTGAACAATCATTCTTACGCCAACTGCGTGCCAACGCCTCCATTTCGCAAGAGTTCAGTCAAATCAAGGAGCGAAAATCAGTATCATTAGACCGCCCGATGGGTATTCCAAACAGTACGGTAGAGGGAGAAGCGGACGGACTCTATCTCCCTTATAATTACGTAGCAAACATGCTGATAGATGGCAAGCCACTCTATGCGAATGCCAAAATCATGGGAGACTTTGCATTTAACTGGATGAAAAGTTCGCATACACTGAAGATCGGTGCAGAATGGAATTTAAGCAAGAACCTCGGAGACGGGCAAGTTTACGACACTACCCGACCGCTAAATACAGCATCAACTACCCGGCCACGCAGTTATAATGATATCCCTGCCAGACAGGATATGTCTGTTTATGCAGAAGAACAAATGAGATTGCCGCTCGGTAAACATGAGCTATTTGTATCGGCAGGTGTGCGCGCCAATTCATTATTGGGATTATCAGGTAATTACGCCATACAAGGAAAGATATATCTTGATCCCCGTTTCAACCTGAAATGGCAGCTCCCTGCCTTGGGTACCAACAAAGATTGGTTGATCGATATTTCTGCCGGTATAGGCTGGTTGTCAAAGCTACCAACTACCGCTCAGCTATATCCGGATGCCAAATACGTAGATGTAGTGCAATTAAATTACTATCATAATAATGCAGATTACCGACGTATTAATATGATGACTTACAAATGGGATAACACGAACTACGACCTGAAACCGGCCCGAAACCAGAAATGGGAAGTACGTCTGAATGTAGCACACAAAGGAAACAACTTCTCCATCACTTACTTCCAGGAACGTATGGACAACGCTTTCCGTGATATTTCATATTACCGGACATTAGCTTACAAAAAGTACGACACCTCTTCCATCAATTCTTCCGAACTAACCGGACCACCTGCATTGGAAGGTCTGACTTATGATGAAGACACATTAATCAATGCCTATAAAATGGCCGGAAATGGTACACGTGTACGCAAAGAAGGGGTAGAATTTACATTCTCAACAAAACGTATCAAATTACTGAAAACCAGATTTACCGTCACGGGTGCCTGGTTGAAAACCACCTATAACAACAGTATGCCCGAATATAAAGAATCATCCATTATACTGAATGGAGAACAACTGCAATACGTAGGTCTTTATGATTGGGAAAGCGGTTCCACCAATGAGAGATTCAATACCAACATCACGGCGGATACATACTTGCAGAAAATAGGAATGATTTTCTCACTGACAGCACAATGCACCTGGTATACCGCCAGCCAAAGCCTTTGGAACAACGGTACTCCTGTGAGCTATGTAGATAAGAATGGAAATGTACATCCCTTTACTGAAGCCGATGCTACAGACATACAACTGCAACATTTAGTTAATAAATATGCCAACGATTATTTCGACCGACAAACAATTCCTTTCGAAATGGGCATTAATCTGAAAGCAACTAAAGAAATCGGAAAGTATATGCAGCTTTCATTGTTTGTGAACCGATTACTATATATAGCTCCAGACTATCACAGGGGTACACGGACAGTTCGCCGTTTCTCCGATCCGTACTTTGGCATGGAAGCTAATTTGAGATTTTAATAAATAATAAACTATAGATTATAATGAAAAAAGTAAAGTATTTCGCACTGGCCCTTCTGCTGACAGGAGGTTTCGCTATGACAAGTTGTAGCGATGATGATGTTGCCACCACACAGGTAACTGTAGGACTGAATATCAGTAACACCATTGGAGATGATTTAACCGTTAAAACAGGAACATTCACCTTTACCGATATTAGTACCGGACTTGAAACCAAAATCGACTACTCATCTACCTTGACACGTGCTGCGGCAGAAAGTACATTGGCTACACTGGCAGACGGACTATACAATGTTACTTTCATAGGTACGGCAACCTATACTTATACAGAAACCCAGGTAGTAGAGAATGAAGAAGGAGAAGAAGTAACGACTGAGGTAACCAAAACAGCCGAAGTCAATGTTCAAGGTGCAAAACAGAATGTAGAAGTGAAAGGCGGAGCCGTTTCACTGGACTTGACTACCTATGTACAAAACCAAGACGAAGCAGGTAACTTCGTAATTGCAGAGATTTTCTCTCCCGGAACTGTGAACCCCGAGACAAATAAGCAGTATAATGGTGACCAGTATATCCGTATTCACAACAACTCTGCTGAAACACTTTATGCCGACGGCTTAATAATACTTGAATCGAAATTCCTGACTGTTACCAAATGGGATTATACTCCGAACATAATGGACGAAGCCATGACTGTGCAAGTGATAGCCATGATTCCCGGAACAGGAAAAGATTATCCCGTATTACCGGGAGAAAGCATCACAATATGCGACAATGCAATGAATCATAAAGAAGCCAATCCCGGTTCAGCCGACTTGAGCAATGCGGACTTTGAATGGTATACCCAATCTACCAGCGCATCGAATCCAGACGTAGATAATCCGGATGTACCCAATCTTGAAATGATGTACAACTATACAAAGACAATCTGGGTACTGGCTAAACAAGGAAACAGATCATATGCTATCGGACGCCTTCCGGAAGGTATGACCGCAAAACAATACCAGGCAGATTATACGTACGATTATACCTATACTTTGGCCACCGGAAACCAATCAAAAGTATTCACTGAGTACAAATTTCCAAATAGCTGGATTATAGATGCCGTCAACATGAGTCCTAAAAACAAGTATGTATGGAACGTGACAAGTATGGCACTCGATATGGGATATACCTACATAGGTGAGAATAGTACGATCGCAGAAAATTACGGAAAAGCAGTGGTTCGCAAAACATCTTACACCACCGAAGACGGACGTAAAGTATTGCAGGACACCAATAATTCCAGCGTAGATTTCATGCCCTCAGTACGTGCCACTTTATTGCCTGCTCAATAATTAAAGACTAAGAATGAAACAACGTTTCCTTATCATATTAACCGTAATAGTTTTGCTGCCCATAAAACTGGCAGCAGCAGACACACTTACTGTTGAACAAAAACTAGTGTCGGAATACAGTCGTATGACCGTATTCCGCAACCAAGTGTGGCAGAACGCAGCCATTCGTTATGATCAACGCCCTTTCACCCTGACCGACATCAGCGTGAAGGGACTGTATGACCAACGTGGCAATGCAGCATTGGCACAGGAAGGAAACGGAAAAAAGGATTTCAGTGCAGAAGTCAACTCTTTCCTCGTGCTGAATCAAAGTAGCCGCCTTTTCGGACAGGCTTCTTACAGAAACGGACGTAGAAAGAATGTAGTCTGGAATGAAAATTCAGATTATTCCATGCTCTATCCTTATGTAGTGGGAGATTCTATCGGTGGATTTATGAAGGAAGAGGAATACAAATTCTCCGGAGGATATGCCTATCGTTTCGGCAAATGGACAGCCGGAGCAGAAATAGGATATCGTGCCGTGATTGCTTACCGGGATAAAGATCCACGTCCTCGCAATATTATTTCCGACTTACAAGCGAGCGTTGCACTTGCGCGGAACCTGAATGAGAAATACACTTTAGGCCTTTCGGTACAAGTACGTAAATACAATCAAAAAAGCGATATCAAGTTCCTTGCCGATAAAGGCTCCACATCTGTCTACCAGATGCTTGGGCTGGGCATGGACTATATACGCTTTGCGGGAACACAGACCTCTACCCGCTATACAGGTTCGGGAATAGGTGGCAGCATTGATTTGCTTCCGGTCAGTCAGAACGGAGAGAACAATGGCTTTTCCGTTTCATTACGAACTGATTACTTCCATCTAACTAAGCAGTTGTCCAATTTAGACTATACTCCTATCAATGAGATAAAGAACATAGATGTTTCACTGGAAACTGCATGGACCCGGCAAATACGGGAATGGGAATATGGAGTACACTTGCTTGCCGCACTGCAACAACGCACAGGAGTCGAGAATATCTTCGGCGAACCATCAGGTAACAGTTACCCCAAACTCAGCAGTATAGACCAGTTCAAGAACACCACTCTCAAAGCCGGACTGAAAGGAAGGATCGGGCAAACACTCGACACCAATTGTCGTTGGGGATGGACGCTCCTACCCTCTGTGGGTTATGGACAGACCAAACCTGAATACAAAAGCAACGGACGCTACGTAGAAATAGCTTCCGCAAGTGGTGGACTGGAGGCACAATCTCTCTGGAAAGTATCGAAAATGCTGTTATCAGCGAGCGTTGCTGGTGGATATACCACCAATGTGAAGTCTGAATATTCCCTGCCGGGACTGGATACTCAAAAATCGGCAGGAAGTGCATTGCTCTCTAACATCGATTATCTGAGTGACGACCATGCCTCCATAGCCCTCAAGCTACGGGGAGACTATGTAGTTAATAAACAATATGCCCTGTTCCTGTCCGCCAACTGGCTACATCAGGAATACAAGAATTGTGGTGGAACAGACCGGATAGAAGTATCCCTGGGAGTTACTTTTTAACAACAATAATGATTAACAATAAAACAAAAAACAATAATGAAAACTAAAACATTATCAATCGCAGCCGCCATCATGGCGTTATTCTTTATCGGAACTTCTTGCAGCAACAAGCAGAAGAACACCGAAGAAACCGCAACCACCGAACAGACCACCGGTGCAATGGAAATAGACGATCTTCTGGCTAACGCCGAGTCACTAACCGACCAGGAAGTTACCATCGAAGGTGTATGTACACATGCCTGCAAGCACGGCGCCACCAAAATCTTCCTGATGGGTAGCGACGACACACAGACCATCCGTGTAGAAGCAGCCAAACTGGGCTCTTTCGATACGAAGTGCGTCAACAGCATCGTTCGCGTCACCGGAACCCTGAAAGAACAACGTGTGGATGAAGCTTATCTGCAACAATGGGAATCACGCTTGAAAGCTGCCGCTGCCGAAAAGCACGGTGAAGGCGAAGCCGGATGCAGCACTGAGAAGAAAGCACGCGGCGAAACAGCCAATACGCCCGAAGCACGTATCGCCGACTTCCGCGCCAAAATAGCCAAGCGTCAGGCCGAATCAGGAAAACCCTATCTGTCATTCTATTATATGGAAGCAGCTAACTATGAAATTCAGTAAGGCGGGAACCGCATTTCGGAAATGGAGCCGGACAATCCACCGGGACCTCTCATTCTTCTTCTCGGGGATGGTATTGATATATGCCATCTCCGGAATTGTGATGAACCACCGGAATACGATCAATCCCAATTACTCGGTAGAACGACAGGAATATACCATTACCGAAGTGATGCCCCCGCAGGCCGGAATGAAAAAGGATGATGTCCTGAAGCTGCTGGCACCACTTGGTGAAGAGAAAAACTATACCAAACATTACTTCCCGAAGGAAAAACAGATGAAGGTATTCCTGAAAGGCGGTTCCAACCTGATGGTCAATCTGCAGACCAAGCAAGCCGTTTACGAGAAGCTGACACGTCGTCCGTTGATAAGCGCCCTGACCAAGCTGCATTACAATCCCGGAAGATGGTGGACTCACTTCGCAGATGTGTTTGCCGTAGGACTCATCATTATTACCGTCACGGGAATGGTGATGCTGAAAGGATCAAAAGGCTTGTGGGGACGAGGAGGTATAGAACTTGCAGCTGGTATACTGATTCCGCTACTTTTTCTATTTCTATAAACGACTCAAGCTTCGCATATAGCCTGAAGTATAAGCATTGGTTAGCAATCTAATTATCAAAGCATTGCATTTACCGAGCATTTACCACAAGAGGTAAAAGCATTTACCGCAGGATGTAACGACCTTTACCCCGTATTGTAACGCTCTTTACCTCGGTATGTAACGGTCTTTACCCGGCATGTAAATGGAGTTACCATTTGGGGTAAACAGAATTACCTACAGGAGTTTCGAGATCAATCCATGCAGCTAACGAGTAATTAAAATAGGTTCAATACTAAAAACAAAAGATATCAATGGAGAATATCATTGAATGCAATAACCTGACGCACTATTATGGCAAACGGTTAATTTACGAAAACCTCAGCTTCAGCGTGCCTAAAGGGCGCATCCTGGGACTGCTGGGGAAGAATGGTACAGGAAAAACCACAACGATCAATATATTGAGCGGTTACCTGAAACCCCGCTCCGGCCAATGCTCCATCTTCGGACAGGACATTCAGACGATGCACCCCTCAACACGCCGTAATATCGGTCTGCTCATCGAGGGACATGTGCAATATCAGTTCATGACCATCCGGGAGATTGAGAAGTTTTATTCTGCTTTCTATCCGGGACAGTGGCGCAAAGAAGCGTACTACGACCTGATGGACAAACTGAAAGTAGCTCCCGGACAGCGCATCTCGCGTATGTCGTGCGGCCAACGTTCGCAAGTGGCACTGGGACTTATTCTGGCGCAAAACCCGGAATTGCTGGTACTGGACGATTTCTCTCTCGGTCTGGACCCCGGCTACCGCCGCCTCTTCGTGGACTATCTGCGTGACTATGCCCGCTCGGAAAACAAAACTGTTTTCCTGACCTCGCACATCATTCAGGATATGGAACGCCTGGTAGACGACTGCATCATCATGGATTACGGACGTATCCTCATCCAGCAGCCCGTAAAGGAACTGTTGGACACGATACGCCGCTATACCTGCACATTGCCCGAGGGTTACAAGATGCCGGAAGATAAAGACTTATACCATCCGTCTCTTATCAGAAATACGCTGGAAACCTTCTCGTTCCTGCCTCAACAAGAAGTAGAAACACGTTTCAGAGCCCTGCAAATGCCTTACAGCGATTTGAAATGCGAGACTGTAAACCTGGAAGATGCTTTTATCGGACTGACGGGAAAATACTGATTAAATGATGAATTATAAATTATGAATTATGAATTACTATGCAGAGCAGGAAGTCTGTTTCTACTTCACGATTCATAACTCATAACCCATAATTCATAATTAATAACTCATAATTCATAATTAACTAACATGAACGCTATATTTTATAAAGAATGGATTAAAACCCGCTGGTATCTGTTGCTTGCACTGCTTGTAACGCTCGGTTTTGCCGGATACTCGATGTTGCGCATCAATCGTGTTGCCAGCATGAAAGGCGTGGAACACGTTTGGGAAGTTATGCTGTCACGGGATACCGTATTCGTGGATTTACTGGAATTTATTCCTCTATTGGTCGGGATACTGCTTGCTCTGGTACAATTCGTACCCGAAATGCACCATAAATGCCTGAAACTGACATTGCATCTGCCCTACCCGCAACTGCGGATGATTAACCTGATGTTGCTCTACGGACTGGTAGTGTTACTGATCTGCTTTGCCGCCAACTACGTGCTGATGACGGTTTACATGCAAGGCGTCCTGGCTCCGGAACTTTATTCGCGGATTCTGCTGACAGCTCTTCCCTGGTATCTGGCAGGTATTGCCGCTTATCTTCTGATTTCATGGATATGCCTGGAACCGACCTGGAAACGCCGCGTCCTCAATCTGGTAATCTCTGTATTGCTGTTGCGTATCTTCTTCCTGGCTCCGGCACCAGAAGCCTACAACGCTTTCCTGCCCTGGCTGGCAATCTACACCCTGCTCACGGCAAGTCTCTCATGGCTCTCCATTGCACGGTTCAAGGCAGGAGAACAAGATTAACAGGTTATACATTCACTATTAAGAACGAAAAAGACAATGAAACGTTTTAGTCAAATATTCTTATACATCACCATTGCATTGCTCATTATCTGGCAGTTGCCTTGGTGTTATTCTTTCTTTGCGGCAAAGCCATCGAAGATTCCTTTCTCCATGTACAGTAGTGTCCTCGGCGACTTCCTCTCCATGGGAAATGAAGATGGTAAAGGCGTGGTACGACGCGACCAGTCCGGCAATGTATATACACAGGAGCAGACGGACAGTATTCTCCCGTTCTTCTACATGCGCCAGCTTATGGCGGATGAGCGGTTCCCGGACAGCATCAATGGTGTTGCCGTCACTCCGCGCGAGGTGCAGCTTACGAATTTCAGCTTCCGCTCGGCAGCTTCGGATATCAATGCCTCCAAGATAGAGCTTTATCCTTTGTTGGAGAGTATGTCGGGACGTGTGGACCTGAGTATGCCCGATGATGTATTCCGCGTCACCTCGAAAGGTCTTGAATTTATCGGTATGAAAACCAATACGGTAGATACAGACAAAAGCCAACTGTTCACAGAGGCTATGGTGAAGAAAGGGTTTAAATTCCCTGCCCGCCGGTTGGCCGGTAATCCCACCACTCGCAAGGAGTACGATGAAGGTTATCTGATTCTGGATAATGAGGGAAAACTTTTCCATCTGAAACAGACGAAAGGACGCCCGTATGTACGTGCCATTTCCCTGCCGGAAGGCTTAAATGCGAAGTATCTTTTCATCACGGAGTTCAAGGACCGCAAGACGCTGGGTTTCCTAACGGATATGGATAACAACTTCTATGTGCTGAACAATAAGACTTATGATGTGATCAAGACCGGAGTTCCTTCCTTCAACCCTGAAGAGGATGCCCTGTCTATCTTCGGAAATATGTTCGACTGGACGGTTTGTGTGAAAACAGCCGATGCGGACGAATATTATGCACTGGATGCGGATGATTATTCGCTTATCAAGTCCATCAGCTTCCCAAGAAAGAGTAACAGCATACCGGGATTACGTTTTACTTCCTCTCAGGATAAATATGTGAAGCCACGCTTCTGATAAGAGGGTAAATCCATAAATAGAAATGCGTCAAAAGACAGGATAGTCTTTTGACGCATTTCTATTTTATAGTAAGCTCTTTCTTATATCATCTGAAAGCCTTGCCAAAGATTCGTCGGCGGCACAGGTGCCTCCACTTCAATCATTTCTTTAGATACCGGATGCACAAAACTGATACGACGTGCATGCAGGCAAATACTTCCATCCGGATTGGAACGGGCAAAGCCATACTTCAAATCTCCCTTGATAGGACATCCCATCTTTGCCAACTGGCATCGTATCTGATGATGCCGCCCGGTCTTCAGATCCACCTCCAGCAGAAAGTAATTATCCGACTTACCTATCAACCGATAGTGCAGGATAGCCTTTTTACTCTTCGGCACTTCCTTATCATAAGCATAACTCTTGTTCTGCTTCTCATTGCGCACCAGATAGTTCACCAATTCTCCTTCCGGCTCCTTCGGGGCATTCTTTACGATAGCCCAGTAAGTCTTCTTCACCTCACTGGTTTTGAACATTTCATTGAGGCGGGACAACGCCTTGCTGGTCTTGGCAAATACAACAAGACCGCTCACGGGGCGGTCCAGCCGGTGGGTAACACCGATGAAGACATTACCGGGTTTCTGGTATTTCTCCTTCAGATACTGCTTTACGGTTTCCGAAAGCGGCGTATCTCCCGTTTTGTCTCCCTGAACGATCTCGGAAGCGGTCTTGTTGACTATAATGATATGATTGTCCTCGTATACGACAGTCATACGCTTTCTTACATATTCATACCACCATCTACCTGGATCACCTGTCCTGATACATAAGAAGACATATCAGAAGCCAGGAAGGTAGCAATGTTTGCCACGTCTTCGGGAGTACCGCCGCGACGCAAAGGAATCTTCTTTGCCCACTCGGCTCTTACCTCGTCAGACAATGCAGCAGTCATATCGGTCAGGATAAAGCCCGGAGCGATAGCGTTGGCACGGATACCGCGAGAACCTAATTCCTGTGCGATAGATTTAGCCAAGGCAATCATACCTGCTTTGGAAGCTGCATAGTTGGCTTGTCCGGCATTGCCGTGAACACCTACTACAGAAGCCATATTGATTATGCTACCAGCTTTCTGGCGCATCATAATCGGAGTACAAGCATGAACGAAATTGAAAGCGGATTTCAGGTTAACGTTGATAACCATATCCCATTGTTGCTCGCTCATACGCATCATCAGACCGTCACGGGTGATACCTGCATTGTTTACCAAAATATCGATGCGGCCAAAGTCTGCATGAATAGCTTCTACCACCTTGGCAGTATCTTCAAAATTAGCAGCGTTTGAAGCATAACCTTTAGCTTTCACGCCCATTGCTTCAATTTCCTTTGCCGTATTCTCTGCATTTTCATCAATCACCAAGTCAGTGAATGCGATATTTGCTCCTTCAGAAGCGAACTTTAATGCGATAGCCTTACCGATACCGCGTGCAGCACCAGTTACAATGGCTGTTTTTCCATCTAATAATCCCATACTTTTTTAATTATTGATTAAAGTTATTCTTTTCTACGCAGTGCCCCGAACACGATGTTCTCAACGTATTGTCCACGTGTTTCATCGGTCAGTTTAGCACCTATATGCCCACGTATGTAAGGCACTTCAATACCTTTCACACTGTAATGCACCAATTCGGCAGTCATGTCGATATCGTCAACCTGAAACACCCCTTTCTCCACGCCCTCACGGAGAACATCCTTGAAAAGCTGTATTTCTTTGGCATCAAAACGTTTTCGCACCTTCTCTACCCGCCATATATCACGGAAAAAGGTAGCACGGAGTGTTCCATTCCGGTACACCACCTCTTTCACGGCATCCAGGCGGGTATAAATCATTTCGATTATCTTCTGATCGGGCGAGATGTCTTTCTCTACTACCCTCTTCATTATATCCGAAAGGATGTCCAGCTCCGATTCGACAACAGCCATATAGATCTCTTCCTTACTTTTAAAATAGGTATAGAGCGTTCTTCTACCTTTCTTTGAAGCAAGGGCGATATCGTTCATCGTGGTATTCTCAACACCCATCTTTGCAAATAGCTGACGGGCTACATCCACTAATTTAGCTTTTGTCTTCGATACGGCCATATATTAATAATTGCACATTGCTTAATAATTTGAGCAAAAGTAAAACTTTTCTGTATACCACACAAGAAAACGCAGATTTTATTAACATTCGGTCACAGGAAGAGGATAAAAAAGTCTATTTACTAGAGGGCTACTTATCAATCAGTTAGGCTATACATTACATTTTTTAGCAAAAATAAGATGGATTTTATTTGTTTATTCCACAAAAAGCCGTACCTTTGCACCCGTTAAACATCGCGGAGTGGAGCAGTTGGTAGCTCGTTGGGCTCATAACCCAAAGGTCATTCGTTCGAGTCGGATCTCCGCAACTAAGAGGCATCTAAATAGCTAACAACAAGGCTTTTAGATGCTTTTTCCAGTTTAACACCGGGACAAAATCGGGATAGCTCCGATTTTCCTATATTGCAGATTATCAATCTACATTCTTCGTAATCGAAAGAATGTAAAAAAAATGTTTGCAGAAAATTTTAAAAACGGCTCTATTAAAGAAATAATAGGGTTTTCTTATCCCAAACTCTACACCGGGAAGGAATGGTACATCGGTTTTAATGCTTTTGATCCGGCGACCGGAATAATGCGCCGAAAAAAAATCAAGTTAAACCACATCGAAAAAGTTACGGAACGTAGAAAATTCGCCTCCGGGTTAATCTACCGTCTAAGCAAGCAGCTAGAAAACGGTTGGAATCCCTGGATCGAAGCGGAAAATTCAAAAGCGTACCATAAATTCAATGACGTTTGCGAACGGTACAAAAACTACCTGCAAAAGTTATTCAATGATGGCAATTTGAGAGAGAAGACGTTATACGGCTATACTTCCATGTTACGCATGTTCATCGCCTGGAATGAAGCCCGAAAAATCCCTATTACTTATATATATCAATTCGATATGATGTTAACTAGCGAATTTTTAGACTACATTTATATCGATCGTAATAATTCGATCCGTACAAGAAATAATTATCTGACTTGGTTAAGCACATTTGACGCCTATTTAGTACAGCATTCCTACACAAAGACCAAAGCAACGGAGGGAATATCGAGCATAAAAAAGAATAGCAGTAAAAAAGATCGTGAAGTTATCGACGATAGAGATATGATCCGTTTACATGATTATCTGGAAAAGGAAAACAAACATTTTTTGCTAGCCAGCTATATTCTACACTATGCCTTAATCCGTCCAAAGGAAATGTCTTTGTTGCATTTGTCTGATTTCAACCTGGCAAAACAAACGATATTCGTATCTGGGGAAATATCCAAAAATAAAAAAAGCGCCGTCGTTACCCTTCCTGCAAAAGTTATACGATTAATGGTAGATTTGGAAATCTTTAAATATCCGGGCAACTATTATTTATTTAGTGATAACTTTCGACCAGGTGAAGAGCGTAAAAGTGAAAAAGCCTTTCGGGATTTTTGGGATAAGAAAGTAAGAAAAGTGCTAAACTTCCCGAAGACCTACAAATTTTATTCGTTAAAAGACACTGGTATTACTGCAATGCTTCGGAGTTGTGATACGCTAACAGTAAGAGATCAAGCCCGGCACAGTTCTATTTTAATGACAAATACATATACCCCACAAGATATTCAAGATGCAAACGACTTACTTTTGAACTATGAAGGAAAATTTTAAAGTTCGTAGGGAAGGTTACTTCCCTACGATAAGAACACTTATGCCGTTTTTCTCTTATAAAACATAATGTCCTGGTATCTAGCATTACGGCTTGGGGCAGACTTATATTCTATTTTTTGGGCTTCTTTAAATGGATCTTCCGTTAAATACTGCCTTCCAATCCATTCGCAAAGTTCAATAAGCGATGATTTATTAGACGTAAAAAAGACAAAAGATGTTTTGTTGAGAACGCTCAATACATCTAAATAATCCGTCAATCGCCAATACATTTTATAAATTCCGACATCGGTACTTAAATAAGGAGGATCCACTAAAAAGACCACGTTAGGATCATCTTTGTATTGCTCATATAATATTTTATAATCACAACTAACTATATTCACTCCTTCCAGATAACCTTCACAATTATAATCAGATTGCTTAAAAACATTATAAAAGGTTGACTTAGATAGTTCCTCGAAATTTTTAGCGTAGTGCATTGAAAACAACAAAGACGGAGAAAGTGTAATATAATCCACATAACCGTTTCTTGATTCTTCGTCCTTAACTCTTTGCAATATACTATTATATATACCAGAATCAATTATGCGGGCCTTATAAGGTATATTTTTAATCATGCTACGCAAATCGTTTAATAGTATATTTGTCCGATGTACATTCTTAATACGCAATCGATAATTATCAAAATCATTATATACGATTGTGGCGTCCGGCCTCTCATACTTGGCAATATGGGATAATATACCAGATCCGCCAAATAAATCAACGAAAACCGTTTTGTCGCTAAATCCTTTTAAAACCGTCTTAAAACTTTTCGCAAACCTCCTTTTCTGACCGACAAAAGGAAGTGGCGCCGATAAATATTCTTTCATTATACAAGTTATTTTAGTTGCACAAAGGTTCTATTTTCCTGTATATTACCGAAAGAATTGATCGTTATTCAACTGCACCAATCGTACAGTTACTACTAAACTGTTTTATAATCATATAGACTTTACGCTCACTTACTGCATATTTTGACGCTAGGAAAGACACTATATAAGTCACCTTTTCCCCGTTCTTACACAGTCTTTCGTATTCACTGTATAAGTCGATATATTTGCAATCGTCCGGTTTCAGTCCCATTAATGCCAGACGTTTTAATAGTTCCTTATTAAAAGAAAGTGCCTCAAATACCGTCATAAATCCAAATAATATCTATCTTTGCATTGCCAATCTCAAATATATATATCAAAAAACGCAAAACAGCAACAGAGGGTATTTGCCCCCGGTTGCGCTGTTTTGCGTAAATGTATGTATGAGATTGGCGTCTATACTATATTTCTAGGACCGGGGGCTTTTTTTATAACCATCCCCGAAAGGTTATCAATCAGCTAGTAGCCTACTTGCAAGCTCCTTACATTCTCTTCGATAAAGTTGCAAAGCGTTATACTCTGCCAAATGTTCGTCGTCTCCGTCCCCCTGGTTTAATAAAATGGCTTCTACTTTAGCCTGGTTAAACTTAAGACGTACCAGCCCCGAAACAAAGTCGTCGTATATGGCTTTTTTAGCTTCTATCAAAGTTCCTCCGTCCTTTTCCGGGCCGGTATAAGCATAAGCCGTACAAGGTTCTGCCGATTCTTCACCTTCCCTGCTTTCCGGGACAAAGTTTTCTTTTACTTCTTCGTTGAGATACACTAAAAAGGTATCATCGTCGAATTTTTCATACTTCTTTCGCTGCAAATAAGTTACTGTTTCCATATTGATGATGTTTAATCAAGGATCGACAATGTTATAGAAACATTTGCCTTTATCCCCAATGGTTTGTTTTATTATTCTGGCGGCACATGGTTCGTCAAACTCCACCCCGTCCAATTGCCTAATTAATGCCTCTGATCCGGTAAAGGTAATATGTTCTACCCACCCCATTTTAGGCGTACCGTCTTCATTCGCCAGAAGCTCGCCGTTAGGCCCTCGTAGCTGCTCTTCGATGTCATACTGAATCGTTAAACACTTCTTGTCTTTTTCGTACTTGGAATCGGTTACATCAAATCCCTTTAGATGTATCTCCTTTCCCAGAATCGCATCAATGTGGTACTTACTCCCGGTAAGGTTACCACCTTCTTTTTTAAAATCGCTAAATTTTTTCATCTCTAGTCCTAGTATATTTAATAAATGCCTACTATTACAATGTTTCATAAATCCTATATTGCTGGATAACTCTTGCCGAATCTCTTCATCAGATAATCCCTTTTTGCGCAACTTAGCCAGTTTACGACAAAGATTTTTTTTATTCCCTTTCCTAGCTAGCACGTAGTCATGCCTGGTAACATAGCCTACAAAATCGATTCCCCGATCTTCAACCGGAAACACTTGATAATTATCTTTCAAAAGTAGGTGACGGTATTCAATCAAATAATCATTTATAGCTATTAAAAGCGCATGAAGTTCGTCTTTGCTTCCGGCAAGCACTACCATATCATCAGCATAACGGAAATAATGATTAACATCGTAATACTCTTTCAAAATGTGATCTAATTCTGACAAATAAATATTTGCAAAATACTGACTTAAATAATTGCCTATTGGCACACCGTCGGCTGAATCGACTATACCATACAATAAGGTTAATAAAGACGGATCCTTAATCTTTCTCTGAATTACTTCTTTCAAAAGTTCATGTTCTATACTCGGATAGAATTTAGTAACGTCTATTTTCAAACAATACTTTGTACCGTCTGGGAAAGCATGAAGTTTTTGTTTTAACTTCTTAAGGAGTGGATGAATACCCCGTTTTTTTACGCACGCATAAGCATCACGGGTTAGATTTTTAGTCCAAATCGGTTCTGTTATAAGCATCACCGCCCAATGTACGATACGATCGCGGAAAGGAAGTCGAAAGATTAGACGCTCTTTTGGTTCCTGCACAATAAAGGTGCTATACGTTGAAGTCTGAAAAGTAAGATTTTGGAGTTCTTCTTGAATATGTAAAAGATTTGCGCCCAAATCGGATGCAAATCGTCTTACATATTTCTTCTTGCGCTTTTTCTTAGCTGCACATCTGAAAGCTTCTTTCAGATTGTCATACGAGCAAATTTGCTCGTACAGATAACCAAATTTTCGCATTTTGGATCTTAGGATCTTAGTGTCATAGGGCTTTAGTGTCTGCTTTGCGTACTTAGGAGCCTTCGACACGTTACCGCCCTACCAACACCCGTTTTCGCTGTTATCTTTTGCCAAGAGGCAAGGTCTTTCCCGTATCGTCATTTCACAACAAAATATTCTACTGCAAAGCATTGCGGCGAAGAAACTGTGGTATTCGCATTCGTCCACGTGTCGTTCACATTCGAGTAAAACGCACCTGCATTCGTACCGTTGTTCGCGTTAGCACCAACCAGACGAGCCCGAAGGCTACAAACAGTTTCAAGGAAACAACCTATCAAAAGAGACAACGGAATCTTAAAAGCTTCCGGGCAATTTTAACACGTCAAAAGTACCATTTTTTTTTAAGAATGACGAAACAAATCCGCATTTCTTAACTAGAAAAAGTACAAAAGTCTAAAAAAATTCACCCGCCTACGGCGGGAAAACAAGACTTTTCCCACCTGTACTAGAGAATCAAAAATGAAACAATTTCAAAGAGCGTCTTATTTTTTCGTTTTCGTTCTCGCTACACTTCCATTTGTACATCTTCTTCAAAGTAGCAGAGCGGCGAAGAAACCGTGGTACCCGCATCCGTCCACGCGTCGTTCACATTCGAGCAAAACGCACCCGCAAACGTACCGTTGTACGCGCTAGCACCAACCAGACGAGCCCGAAGGCCCTGGGATGTCTTAGCGCTTGTATAAAAATAGTCACAATAATATGTACTAGGCGAACCGCCCACTTCCGTAGGCAAACCATTTAGTAAGTACATTGATACCTTTTTTACCCATCCTTCCGATCTGGGTAATTCTGCGGCTTTTATCATTCCGGCCGTTGTGGTAACATCACACCCTGCATAAAGAGACTTAGCCACATATACCGATGTTTTTTCCGCACCAGCATCCACTACCTCACCGTTTACAATCTTCCAAATATGACCAAATGGATGTTTTAAGCCAAAAAACACCGGTATAGGTGCAGCATAATGTACCGTTCCGTCCTCCTTTAATACATTATATATCGATACTCCGCAACTATCCCCCAATTCTAAACCGGCGCTAGTGGGAATTATAGGATAATAGTTCCATAAATCCCAATTTGGCATATTAGTTACGCCTGCACCTAATCCACCCTGGAATAAACCGTTACTATCTTTGTTCGCGTTATAAGCTTCTTGCCAATTTCTTGTACCAAAAATAACAGCAAACATAAAATTAACAACTGCCTGCGCTACATACCAGTTTGCATCCCATCCTTGCCCGCGTTTACGTGCATAAGTCGAAAAATTCTTATAAGGTAAATAAGTCGCTACCGTACCTAATTGACTGCGATATGTCCCGTCGCGGCTAGCGTCGTTGTTTCCTCCGCGATACTGCGCCGAATCACTTATTATAGAACAAAGGATGGAATTTGTACGATCAAGAACGCCACCACCCAGCGCCGACACGCCACCGGCCGGAATATAGTACGAACGTTTGCCGGAAATCGGTTCTTTTGATACTACCCAATATTCCAGCGTACCTTCTAGCCAGGTTGTTTCATAGTGAGCATTCCAACACCACATATACTGCCCCATGCTTCCGTCAAGCTTAGCCGGGCTTCCATCTTCAAAGCGGTTATGGTTAACTGGATCTAATTTACGGCGCTTTCTATCGTCCGTTACCAGATAACATCCTAAAGACAATTCATTTTGCAAATTACGCAACATATCCAGGCTTCCGTAATTTCCGGCCGCTTTAGGAGACGCATTTGCATTGTTCCAGTAACGGCCACAGCATCCGCCGTTTGCCACTGAAACAGCCTCTCTTAAGTTCATGTAATTAGATGCCCCCGTACTATTGTCCAGAACTTCTATCTTCATATCCTTTACGCTTCCTGTTCCTGCCGGTAACGTATCAATCGTTTGCCCTCCCTCAAAAGCGGAAAGCATATTAAGCACTCTGTTTTCTTGATCTGATGTCATATTGTTAACTAATTAAATTAAACGAATTTTTCCATTTGACAAACGAATTTTCCCGTTACCGGTAAGCCTCATTTTCGGGCCCCTCACGTTGATAGTGATAGTTTGATAAATACCGGTTGCCCCGGTCGGTATCACATGAATACGGGTAGCCCCTATCTTGTTCACCGTTAATGATCCGTCTGGTTCTACTGAAATAGATTCCCCGCCACCAGGCAAGAACAAATAATTTTGTAGTGCAAAAGTCGGATAAAGCCTTACCCTTATCTTTTGCGGTACCCGGTTCATGGTGCAGATCTCCTTCAAATAAGTAAGTTCCATTTTAGAAGGTGAAAGCGAAGCTTCTGCCGTTATTGACTGCTGTAACACCTTCATCTTTTCGATTTCCGCTTCTGCCGCGGCGTTTGTACTCGCCGTATGTGCGGCGATCGCCGACGTTTCATCCTTTACTTTCGCCGTTGCTTCCTTTTCCTTCCTAGCTTCCTGTGTGGCGGTATTGGCGTTCAATGCGGAACGTTCGGCAATATCTGCCTTTTGTTCAGCGTAAATTCCTTTCTGATTGGCAAAGTCCCCTTTTTCCTGTGCATAGGCGGCCTTCTGTGAGGCTAAAGCGGCTTTTTGATCGGCCAGTATTCCTTTTTGTTCGGCAATATTGCCTTTGTCTTCTGCCAGTCCTGCTGCTGTCCGGGCATCCCCTGCTGCCGTCAATGCCGCCAGTTTTGACGCATCTACACTGGCGGCAGCTTCTCTGGCTTCTTGTGCTGCATCCTGTGCCAGTTTCTTAGAAACATTGACATCGGACGCGGCCGCTTTCGCTACTGCCGCCTGTTCTCTAGCATCCTGGGACGCGTCTTCACACTCCTTTACTGCATCGTCGATCGGCTTAGATAGAAGAGAAACCGGCGCTTCGACGATCTTTTCCACTCCACCGACTTTTTTAAGGGCCGGTAAAGTATTAATCCCATCCATGGAAGAAACTATTTCTATATCACCTACCCCCTGGGCATTCAGTCCCAGCCTATCAGTAATTATAGGTATAAGTTTTTCGACAATATAGTCCAGTTCTTCGTACTTTTTCTCTGCCGCCATACATTCGTACTATTTAGAAGTTAGTATTTCGCCCAGATCCTTATTTATTGCCAGGTCAATTGCTTGTCTTTCGTCAATAGATGTGCCATTGAAAGGAGAGAAAGTACGGTGCATGTCTTTTGTTCCAGCTTCATAACTCGCGCTACCGACTTTTACACCTCCTTTTTTTACTGTCCCGTAAACGGATTCTACCGATTCGCTTTTACTTCCGTAATTTACATGATATTCGATCGTAATGTCTTCCGTTACATTCGATTCAAACTTTTTCTTTCTAACGTCTTCGATCTCTGTCATTTCGTCTTATTTTTAGGTGAATTATTAAGATTTCCTTCTGTGCCGGATAACAGGTTAATTACTGCTATCTTACAAGCTGCCAGTATAATTTCTGACCCCCGGATAATATTAATTATCGGCATAATAAATTCTTCTGGTACCTCGATTTCCTCTTCCGAATAATAAATCTTCCGTGCAATATCGGCTAGGCCAATATCAGCCGTATTTTTATTGATTTCATTTCCAATAGTACGCCTTACGTCTATTTCTTTAGGGCTTCCGATCTCATATTCTACCGGAATCTTTCTAAAATTGATTGCTTTTGTCATAAATCTAAAGTTTTATTATCATTAATAATCTGCATCCAAAGCAAGGTGTCTGCAACTGTTGCTCATTAGCACCCATTGATATTCATAACCTATAATTTCTCCTGTATTATAATTCAGTTGGGGTATTTTTTGAAGAATAAGCTCTACTACCCCCGCATTAATTGTTATATATTTAGCTGCATATTTCCCGTCAACATCTCCCCCACTAAATAACCCGGAAACGATATAGCCGCCATCTTGCGGTTTTATTCGTGTCGGAGGGGTAGGAACGCGGGTTTTCACGAAGGAAGAATCCATTATAAGAACACGTGCACCAGCGTACTTTTCAGAGACGGGTAATATAACCGTAGTAAAAGTCGCATTCAAATATAGGTTTGTATTTAACAGATAAGTCATGTTCCAATAATCATCATTTTGTAAGATAGCATCGCTTTCCTTAATACTTATAAAAGGGCAATAAAGATACCCGGCTATTTTAGCGTTTACCGTTTCAATACTGCCATCTTCCAATATTTTAAAATTATCATTGGCCGTAACAAGTCCTTCAAATTCAATACGTTTAGCCTTTATCTTCGCCAGATTTTCAGTTAGGTTAATGTAGGAAACCGGATCTTCATATCCCGACAAATCAAAAACGGTGCCTTGCTTAACATACCAGATAACGACTGTATTATAGTCGTCCTTAACCTCCCCTTTTACTTCATCCTTAGTCAAATAGAAAAAGCTGATAGAAGAAAATGTACCCGTTTTTCCGCAAAATACCTGGTGCTTATACTCCATCCAGTCTCCGGTACCGGCAGTATCAGTGATCCATATATCCTTTGCCCCGTCCCCGTGAGCATTAGAAGCATAATTTATATGATAGCCTTTTGGTATTTTTGCGGTAAATCTGGATTCAAATACAGCGTTTGCCCGTGACTGATTAGCCCAGCTAAAGCCCCCCAATCCAGGAGAAGAAGCGCCGACTACTTTGTTTATTTTCATCTGGAACACCTTTGTATCTTTCAAAATTTCCTCACGTATAACAGATACAGCAGTGCCGCCGGAGTTATTGTATAAAGAAATACCGTTATTTGTATTAGTAAACTGCAAGTCTTTAAATAAGGCATATCCCGTCGCTTTATTGATAGACAATAAAAATTCTCTATCGGTTTGTTCTATGGCCGTCCAATGACGATCTAGTACTATATTAATTCCAGATAAGTTTCCGTCTATCCTGGCAACATCTTTATTTAAATTTGAAATATTCCCATTTATAGAAGCGATTTCCCCGTTAATGTTTGTCTTTACACTATTTAGAGTTTCCGTCAAAACATAGTTCCCGAACTTACCTTCTGCGGCATCCATCCGGGTAGTTAAGCCCGTTACTTTTCCGCTAATCGTGTCAGTCTTACTCACATACGAAGAAAGAGTACCTTCCGCTGCGTTCATCCTGGTACCCAAACTCGTAACTGTCCCAGATATACTATCTTTGAAAGTGGCGAATTGCTCTAGCTTGCCTTCGGCGGCATTCATCCGTAAACCTAAACTTGAAACTGTTCCGTTTATTTGGTTTTCAAAGTCTGCAAACAATTCCATGGTTCCTTCGGCAGCGCTTAACCGTATGCCAAGATTTGAAACCGTTCCTTCCAGTTTATCTGTTTTTCCGGCATATAGACTAAGCTGTTCTTTCGCCAAGTTAAGATCGATCCCTAAACCAGTGATATTCCCGGTATTGGTATTTACCTTTTCCCCCCAGATCCTAATCTCTTCTTCTGCGGCATTAAGTTCTATGCCTAGCTCTGAAACCGTCTTATTCGTATTATCTATCTTCTTACCCAGTAATTCAATCGCTTCGGCCGTTTCCTTGAATTGAGTACTGACGGTGATCTTAAAATCATCTAGCGGCTTATTCGTCAGACTAAGCAAATCCACATAAAGATCTCCGGTGAATGATAAAATAAAGTCTCCTTTACCGTCCCATGTCCCGGAATAGTCTTTTACTTGAAACTCATTACCCGCCTGGATAACTTCGGAAATAAAAGGTAGTTCGTCCTCCCCCCTCTCGCCTTCCTTTTCAAAGCCACATATCAGCGTACCGCTGCTCTTACATATATACTTAAAGGAAAGATACAGTTTATTGGCTGGATCATCTGGTTTTCTGATATTTGCATTTGCCTGTTTTATATAGCTATTCTTTATGCGAAGCATGTTCCGGCCTTCGTAGTCTTCGATTCCTGCTATCTTATTTTTTGCTACATATAAATTACGGTTAAACATCATCAACTTACCATTTACCGTAAATGCCCGGATATTATTTTCAAAGATCCACCCGTCCAGACTTTCGGTAAATGCGGCGTTTTTAAAGAAATTATCCTCGTCCGTCATATTATAGGTGCTCTTTTGAAGAGACACCCGGAAAAGATTCTCAATAATATCTAATCGGGTTTGTACGTTTTCACCATTTCTGAAATGAAATTCCCCCATGGCATAAAGATTCAAAACATAGTCCCCGAAACCTTTTAGCCATCCTCCAAACCATTCGTTAAAGATACCATCCAAACGCCCGCGGCGAGATTTTAAGGAGCTTTCCGGATTGGTTTTCATTCCGTAAGTAACATCGCTGTAAGGAGCAAAAGGGCCTACCGTCACGTTCTGAATAATGCCTTTCCGCTCCTGGTTCGTCAGATTATCCACACGGACAACGACGTCACCTTTTGCGATGTTGCTTTCATTGCCTATAAAATTCCGGTATGTGATCCAATCCAGGCGTTTTTCCCCTTCGGACATGTCACCGGTTCCGGCCTCTGATACAACAAACTCATAATTTTTTGTAATATTATAGTCGTTGTTTTCAGTCGGCATCCCTCCGTACCTCTGGCACATCAAATAATCATCCAGCCGAAAAGTGTTATATAACAGACCTCCCCCCGTATCAAGATATATTTTTTTATTGGCCGGATCGACATGATCGACCTTCATCATGCCGGAAAAGATGTAGTTGTCAGATTCCCCCTTTAATTGATTAATTATCAACTCAAATACTTTTAGAGAACTCCGTATTACTACTTCGTCAAATTCGGCATACGACTTAAATTCTTTGATCCCGGATGCGTTCAAAAACTCCCGCAAAAGGATAGCCCAGCCCTTACCGGTCAAAAAGCCGGAAACAAAATCTTTGCTGGATGCTGATTTTTCAAAAGAAGCGTCTTCCGTAACTTTTAATTTCTCTGTTGTGGCGGTTCCTTCTACCTCAATCCCTTCCCGGAAATGTTCTAGTTTCTGCGCCCAGTCTTCAACATCTTTGCGTAGATAACGATCCTCTATGTCATCTACTGCAAATGACTTTATTTTCTCGTTAAGGAAGTCCAAAACGGCCGCTACTTGCTTATTTGTAACACTGCCTTTGGTAATAGCCTTATCGATATGGTCTATTAGTGCGTCTATTATGTCCTGTAAAGTATTAGCCATTAATTAAACTCCTTACTAAATTCGTCCGTGTGGATCCTGGGGTTATTATCATCAACCGATAAAGGCTGCGTAAAATGTTGCTCTCGATCTGTGAATTTCAGAAGAATAGGCAAGCTTTGCGGTTGATTCATGGTTTTAGCAAAAGATAAGCTTTCCGGTGAAGCATTTACCTTTATCTCCTTATCCTCATAACCAAGCAAATATATTTCGTCACTAGACAACATATCAAGTAAAAACATAAGTTCCTGTTCTGTCTTAAATCCAGTCTGAACGTGCAATGAATCAAGTGTAGAAACACGTTCGCGGCTCTCTACATAATCATTTACTTGTTCATCATATTTGCCGTAGGTGTCTTCCTCTCCGGTTTCCTGGTCTAACGTTGGCTTCCCGGTGACTTCGATACATTCATAAGCGCCATAAGAGTTTAGAAATTCCAAGAAATAACGTTCTTTCGCCGGTTGGGAAGGTGTCAGCACGATGGAAACGGCCAACGTTTCGTTTACTATTATATCGAACTTGCTAACTACGCTATTTGCAGTTCTATAAAAATACTCGCGAATGGCTCTTATGTTCAGTGCGTAACATTTCTGCACCGTCAAACCGGTAATCTCCTTAAATAAATTCTCCGTTGCCTTAATTGTGATCTTACTAATGGGAGCAAGAAATAATAATGGTCTTAATTCGGTTTCACGTATCGGTAAGATCCTGCCTTCCGATCTGGTAGTCATAAAGAAATTACCGGCTGCATTCAGCAGCTTAAAAGTGAAAATATTACTTCCGATCTGGTTTAAGTGCCTCATAGCGCGTTTGCTTATTCCCCCTATCAAAATTGAATGTTCCAATACTAGGCGATTCCCTGCCGTGTTGCTGACTTCGACGCTGTATTGTATCAAATTACCAGAAGTTTGTAATATATCGCCGGTTTCTTGTCCTGTGTATCTGGTAGGTGTTATTAAGGTAGCCAGGGTTTCATCGATAAAAACATGAAATTGTCCTCTCTCCCCGGATCCTTCAAAAACACTATTTCCCGCATATTTAACAACATACGTGACCGGATGGGAAGAAATTATTTCCAACTTCACCGGATTGCCGGATAGTGCAATAGTGCCAGGGGATATATTAGCGTTTAAACTCATAATTCAAACTGTTGTCTTACTACATTTTCCGATACAACCGGCATAGCCTTGCATTTAGCCAGTAACATGTCTCTTTCCGTTCCAGGAGTTACCAGGATCGAATAAAAACGATCAATCGTTAGAAGTTCATTTCCGGGAATAAGCTTTGCTTTTTCAAACGTTCCCGATACGTCCAGAACTTCCGGCGCTGTTAATATGGTATCATTCTTCATGCTGCAAAGATGTACATTCAAAGAATTTGGGTAAAGGACAAAACTTTATATACGTATTGCTCTAATCCCGGCCCTGTACTCTAAATCTTCTTCGCATTTATCTGATACGGTATGCGATGCAGAAGGATGCCCCGTTGGGCCGGATAAATACACATATATCGTATATTTCAATTTGCACATATAAGTATTTAATATCTCTTTACCTGCTTCCACGTCGGCGAGCGTTGGCGGTAGATATGCTGCAAATTCTTCATCAGAAGGTTGTGTTATCAGTTCTTTCTTAATATCATCCATCCAAACATTTGTAGCTTTCCCGATGCGATCCTTTTTAACCTGTTCAATACGCGCATTAAAAGTGTCTTCGACGTATGAAATGACTACCCACCTAGTGGTCTGTTCTGTCATAGAGGCTAACTCTTGTTCCTCTGCCAAATTATAAGGTTTCAGTAGTTTTGTTGTCCGTAATTTCACGGACGCCGGTTTGCTTTTTTTTAATGGTAGGGTATATTTAACGCTCTCTATCATCAACCTTTGCCCGGAAACAAGCAAAGGCCGTCCGGTATTTATGCGGGATAAACCGATTTTATCCAGGTTCATTTCCCCGGATAGCGTATTATTGGCGTGTCTTAAAATTGCATCCCATTCTTTAAAGAAACGGTTAAAAGCGCCATCTTCACCGCGGAACACTAGCGAATATTTATAGACATTCCCGGATGAATCCCGAAAATAATTACCGGCTGGATCCCGACATAACGAACTGCCAAAGTAATAGCCGATAGAATTTCCCTTCTCATCTTTAGCGGCCCCCATCGCAAAACAAAACGCTAAAGGGGTGTCCTGTTTCTGGTCTTCGACTTTGGCGCCGCGCAATGTCGTATTTATATTTACCGTTCCGGCCAGATATTGGGGAACTAACAGCCCATCTTTAGAAAATATCATTGGAACACATTCATCTGATCCGGTTATCTCTTCATAATCCAGATTTTCCGTTTTCTTATCCCAGGTAAAAAAGTCACTCGACACTAACGATACGTTTTTATCGACAATATTTCGTTTAAAAAATCGACCGGTTGACGCCTGGTAACTCATATAGGTACCACTAGGGACGTAATTAGGTGGATAATTCACTATTTCAGTTATTATCCCGTTATATCTTTCCAGAAATTCTTCAAATGAATCTGCCGCCGGTTCTGCCCCTTCAAACGACGTGCCAGCAGATAACTTTACCTGTTTAGGCGTCCCAAAAGTGGGGACTAGCTCACTGGCACGAAATAACGTCCAGTCTTCAAAAGGTTCGTCCGCGATTGAATCTTTTATTAGCTTGATCCGTGCCGTCTTATTATCTCCATTTACATATATCTTTGCCCCTGTCCGGCAAAATAGAGAATCCAAAAATTCATTTACGGTACAATCCGGCATCATGTTTTTATATTCGATTTGTCCCTGCACGATGGCATCTGCAACGTTATTAAGTACTACCATCTTTTTGAGTTGATAGTGTGAGGCAAAAGGATTTTCCACCAAATCAAAATTATAGGCCGAAAAGATTAGTTCCAGGATCTTCGACACTTTTATAAAAGGTGATATTCCGTAACCGGTAGGTAGTTTTACATCAATTACCGAACCGGACACGATCATCTTTTCAGTACGTGAGTCTTTTTTGAGATCGTATAAGCTATGGTTAACCAGGCGAAGCGGGTTTATATATTCCGGGTAATATTCATTACCGGATTTTTCATTACTAGCCATTACCGGAAAGACATAATAGTCTGCTTCTTCCTGGTATTTCATTACTTTAGAAAGATGATCCATAAGGGCCGTAATACCTCCTTCCGGTTTATATACTGGCAACCCTGGTATTTTCTTTAATGAAACATCGTTCCAGGCTTCATACATAAGGCTTTCATCGAATCCGATATTACATACGATACCCGTTTATCTGGATGGCGACGTTATATTTAACTTGCCGGTACGCCTATAAATTCCGTCGGCTATTACCGCCATGACATCCCGGCCCGGTGCATTTACAATATCGATCCGGTGAATATGATCTATTACTGCTAGATTATGATTTGTACCTGGCAAAGTGGATGCTATCGACTGGCTACCTTTGTCTGTATAGACCGGCGATGTAGTTTCAATTTCTACATTAAAATCTGTCGGAACGTCAAACACTCCCTTATCTGTCTTAATTGTTAATGCCATTTTAATGATCTCCCCTGGTAAATGGTTTTTCCGATTGATATTGAATTTCTTCCGCTGCGTTGATGTCGCTTAGAAGAACATAATTCTTTGACGGCCTACCTAAGTTCTCCGAAGCTCTTTCCAGCCGTTCTGCGGCTTTTATTAATTCTGGGCAGTTTATCTGGTTCGCCGTCCGGTCTTGAACGTGCCCGCCATCCGAATAGCCCGGTAGCGGATTACTCGTCGTCCGTTGGCGCCGGATGCTTTCTATAACCTTCACCATATTTACTACCCGTTTATTCTTCATTTCTGGAACCGGTATCACATACTCCCCCCGGTGAACCGCCCCGGCAATTTCATAACGTCCGCCGTCGCCCGTATATCCGCCGTCACTATATCCGCCGGATCCGTTAACCACTCTCTCGGCGTTTGTAGGTGAAGAAGAACTACTGGCATTGTTCAATGTCATATTTTTAACCTTCTGGCGTTCCGCATTAGCGGCGGCAAGCTGGGCGGCTCCCGTCACTCCCATTAATGCGGCGGCTATGGGCCCGGCGATTGGGCCTAGTTGCGCCATGGCTGTCATAATAGCCATGGCGGTATTTGCTATTATTTGGCTAGCTTTTACAGCGAATTGTACATCGGCATATTTTTTTTCAATCTCTAATTTCTTCTGGGCCTTTTCATTTTCCAAACGTTCAACTTCTTCGGCATTCCCCTGCGCTGCCTCTATCTCTACGTCGTATTTGGCCTCCATGTTAGCGATCTCTGCATCTTGTAAAGCGGTTATCGCATCACCGAATAAACCGGAAAAATAGTCGAAAGCTTCTTTCCATGCAGTAAGCTTAATTTGTTTTTCGGCCTTGGCATAATCCTTTGCGCTGATTAACCCTTGCTGTTTCTCGCGCCGCAAAGCGTCCATTTGCATATTATAGCGTTGCTGAAAACCAACTAGGCCGTACTTCTCTAGGATGCCGTTTTTACGGTTTTCAGCATCCTTAATAATATTCAGTTTTGCCGTACTATTAGCTTCTTCCAGGGCCTTTTCCTGGGCGGCTGCCTGCTCCTTAGTTATGTGTTCATTCTTAAGAGAATCACGAATAAGTTGCAAGCGTGCCTGGTATGATGCTTCCAGTACCTTAAGTTGTAGGTCTGTTTCATCTGGTAAGTTCGTAAGGTTAAATTCCTTTTTAAAGGAAGAAAGCAAAGATTCAATAGCCTTTTGTTGCGCTGCCCTATCTTTGGCGTTGGCTAGTTCTGCCTCTAGCACTTTCTGTCCGGCTACTTTAACAGCTTCTACCTTAACATTCCCGGTTTGGAGTTCCAAACCTTCTACGCCTGTCTGATATTCTTTCAGAATATTAAGCCGATTCCGTGAATTTGCCTCTTCCAGTGCTAGCAATAACATATCACGTTTTTGCTGCGTAATTTCCTGGTGCGCGTAATCTAGTTCTATTGCGGCCTTAGCACTCTTATAACCGGAATCCTGTACAGATAACTTTTTATCCCGTTGTTCTTGTAAAAGGGAAACTTCGTTTTCATCTTGTTTCCGCTGTATCTCCAAAAGTTTACTATTGCTTTCGGTGATCTTAGCTTGTATATCGGCCAAAGTCTTTAATTTCGTCTTAGATGTGGTTTTGCTTAAGTTTTGGAGTGCCAAAATTCTTTCCGAATAATAACGCTGATCTTCGGCCAGCGTCGCTTTATTATATTGCGCTTCCGTCTGTTTTTCCTCTTCTTTTTTCTCCCGTAGCTTCAAAAGTTCCTGTTCGTGCCTGTTATCCAACGACGCCAGGGCCCTATCTATTTCGGACGTAAAATCACCGGGGGTCTTACGCTTATTAACTCCTAGATCTTGCAAAACCTTAAGTTCTTCATTTAGTTTTGCTAATTTCTTATTTTTGGCTTTTAAAAGTTCCGGTGTCGAAGCTATTTCACGTTCAGTCTGGGCGATCTCTTCTTTCTTGGCGGCTATCAAATCTTTTGCTTTTGCCTCTGATTCAGTATCAACCTTGATAATATCCTGCTGTGAAGTCTTAATTTCTTCCGTCAGTTTCTTTTCTTCATTCGTGAGGTCTTGTATTCGGTTAAACTCCCTTCCGAAATAATCATCTATAACGTTATCCGACCAGGCATCGGAATAACCCTTCACTGCAACCGACAAAGAATTAAAACCTTTTGCAAGTCCAAATTTAAAGCTATCCCAGAGCGTCCGATTATCGTTAATGTCCTTTCGCTGATCTTCTAGGGCTCTTTTTTCTTTCTGTATTTCTTCTAGCCTGGTATTAGCTGACCGGATTCTAGCCAATGATAATAAATTGTCAGTGTAATTTTTACAAGCGGCTGTCGCCTCTTTGGTATTGATCGTTTCCAGTGTCAAGTTTCCTAAATATTCCGGGCTTATATCATTCAGCCTTTTTATAGCCGCTATACGCTGTTCCTTGCTAATCTTCTCGTTACGCGCAATACCCAAAAGGGTGGTTAATTCCCGGCTTTCAGAAGACACTGAATCGGCGGCCTCTGATCGTATTTTTTGCAAACTTCGTTCGGCTTTCTCTGTTGCTGTTAGTTCTCGGCGATACGTCGTCAATTTATATGTTAATGCCGCAATAACCGTTATTACAAGTATCAACGGATTTATTTTAGTGATCGCGTAAAATGCTTGCATTGCTATCCGGGCTTTATTGATATTCCCTGTTAACACAGCTTTGGCGGCGGCAAATAAATAAGTAGATGCCGTACACGCTTTTACTATCAAATTATTAGAAGTAACCGAAGTATTGTATAACCTCATAGCGGCCGCGCTACGAAGCGTGTTCCCTGCTTGTAAAGCAATAATGGCGGCGTAGGCTAAATTAATAGCCTTCCCCACCATTAAAAGCCCGTTCCATGTCTTCTGTAATAAAGTGATCGTCTTATAAACGACTATCAAACCGGTAACGACTGATATAACCGTTAATATGCTTTCTTTGTGTTGAAGAACCCATACTGCCGTATCTGCAAAACCGATTTTAACCGTATGAAATAAACTACTCCATTTCGACTTAATCGGAAGAAGAAGACGCCCGATTTCCATCTGCCTATTTATTAACTCTGCGGCTTTTTGCGCTGACTTATCCGCGGCTGAAACATAATTTTCCCCTGCCTGGGCTAGCTGCCTATCTACGATATTAGCCACTGCCTTCATTAAATCGCCCGTCCGCGCTATTTCTTCGTTTATCTCGGCGGCCGACAATCCCAGGTTATCCAAGATAAGAAGAGATTTACGACCTAATCCAGTAACGATCGAATTAGTCATATATTCAACCGACTGCCCGGTTTGCTGGGCTTTCATTTGTGCGAATTGAAGATATTTCCCTAAATCTTCAAGAGGGATCCGAAAGTCTTTCGCTTGTACGGCCGCCTTCATTAATTCCAGATCGTTAACCGTATTTTTTGTTGCTTTCCTTAGTTCATCCAGTAGCCAGGGTCGATTTAACTTTTCAAATGCGCGTCTTACTCCGTCTGCATTGGCCGCAAGGGCTATTCCTTCTTGCATCCAGGCTTTCGCATTTGAAATAGCGTTGGTAAAGAATGAACTTATACTGGCACCTATGCCGGCAAAAAAGCCTACTACGGCGGCTTTCATTTTAGTGAGGCTGAAAAAAGACTCTTTAACTGCTTCCGTTTTGGGCTTAAGTTGTTCCATCGCGGCTTTAGTCTTTGCTAGTTCTGTTTCTAGCCTGGCATATTCTTCTGGTTGCAACGCTTTGACCGTATTGTCTAAATCAGACTGCAATTTCTTCGCCTGTTTCGATAATTGTGCATACGACTTATTTACATTGCTCAATCGGCTTTCGCACTGCCTTATCTTCTCGTTATTCTCCGAAATAGTACGATTGTTCGCCTTAAGTCTCGCTTCTAGTTGTTGATACTCTTTGCCCTGGTATTTCCCTTGCAAAGTAAGTTCTTTCATAGACTCCTTAAGGAGTTTATTTTCGTCCTTAAGGTCTTTTGTGTTATTCTTTATCCTTAGAATTTCCTGTTGTAGTCCTCCTGCATTAAGCGATAGCGTCCAGGTGATATAATCCGGCTGTAATTTTCCCATGATGTTATAATTAATAAAGCAAAGATAAACAGCCTATTTCCCAGGGTAAAGGACATAAAAAAAAGGCTGAATCAGCCTTTTAATTACGGGAAAGCATTTTGCAGTTGGTTGTATATTCGTTCGCGTACTTCTTTGCCGTACCCGTCCCGGATATTCATTAGAGTATTATTATAAAGGATCCCCCAGATTTGCCGGTTGTATATAGCAAAATTCCCGTGGCTTTTCATGTCCAGGAAACGGATATAAAGAGGAACATTTGAAGTTGCAATAACACCAATACCGGAAAGACTTATATTATATCGTTGGGCTTGTAAAGCGCTCAATAACTCTCCGGTTCTCCTTTGCGATAGATTTCTGCCCGTACTGGAATAATTGGCACGGCTGTATATCTTTTCTAAAGCGATCAGCCGTTGTGCTTCAAAAATAGCCCGGAAGTCTTTTTCTATATTCTCCCGTATAAACTCCTGCTTTATTAAGTCCTCGTTCATTCTGTCTCAAACTGAAAACCAATACTCCAACCAGCAAACACCGAATAGAAACCGGCTTCCGGGATTGTTGACATACTGGATAAGTCCAGCTTTGCAAACAGGCTGCATCCGGCGGCCTTATCCTTCCAGATCTGTTTTTTTATCTGTTCTGCAATAGGTTGCGTTTCTTTCTGAACCTGGTAGGCTTTTTTCCGTTGCGGGTCTGTCTTATCCATAATCAGAACGACACAAAGGTTCGATTCTGAAACATTATCTACGTCTTTGCCTTTCCCTTGTGCATTGGGGATGATAAAAAACAAAACTGGAAGTTCTTCTGATTTGAGTCCCTGTATTAGATTACCCATTTCCGGTTCAAATGTAGCCGGAACAACCTTCTTTATCTCCGGGATCCGGCTACGAATCCCGTTCCAATAATTTTCATACGATTGTAAATCTACCATATTCAAGAAAAATATAAATTTGCTTCCCAGGTTCTACGATTCACTAATCCAGGTAATACCCGGCCTTTGCTATGTACCCATTTCAAAAACTCGGCCCGGATGGAAGGATCATTCAGATTTACTTTTGCTTTCCGGTACAATGTGGACGTATTAAATGCCTGGATGCCAATATTAAACGAAAGACTTACAAAAGCATCAAACTTGTTTTGGCTGATTAAGGGGAAACGGAAATTAATATTCCTTTCTACTTCTGCCAGATCTTCACCCAGGAAACACAAGGCTTTTTCTTTCGTTATCTGCATACCTTCGTACACCCCTTTCGTATGGCCGTAACCAATTGTCAAAATTCCGCTAGGGCACCGATACGCTTTCAATTCCAAACCTTCAAAAGTCCCAATGGCTTGTTTAGCCGCTTCGCTTGTTCTCATAACCTACTATTTTTTTATGTGTAAAGATTCAAACCTACATTTATAGAGATATAATAAGACATCCCAAAACGGCGTCTCATTTATTTGCTTCACATTCCCAAACACGCCCGAAGATGCAATTTCAAAGGATATGCCGATCCATCCTGTTTTATCATCCAGCCGTTTTTCCCCTTGCTCCTGAAATAAGATAGAAAAATTTATTTCCTCTCCGTTCGTCGGGATGGGTACCGTACAGATTAGCTCCCAAACAGCACAAAAAAAGATATAAGAATGAAAACAAACTAGGGCCGGCGGCGTTTTCCCGGCTTTCGGATCATCGCTTTTATAAAGTATCCCGCCAAATTCAGACATTAATTTATCCGTTTGTTCGTCGTCCTGCTCTTTCCTAGCTGCCTCCATAGATCTAACTAGGTTCAAGCATTGTACGAATTGCCCGTAAGTAATATCGTTCAGCATATCATCGGGCCCCGTCCAACCCCGGTATGTCGGCAAAAGATTCCGCCCCGTCTTAATATGCGGATCATAGATTATCTTATCTCCTTCCTCCGTTATGTCAAAAAAAGAATCTATTTTGTAGAGCTGGGGAATTATTTCATCAACTACTGATTTACTGCATATTACAAAGTTATACTTCATATTTAAAAGTAAAGAAATAAGCTTGCACCTCATTTCAAAAGGTGATATTTTACTGGTATTCATCATTATTACAAGTTCCAGATAACGGTAATATTGATTTGGCGAAAGCTCTTCCAGGATTTCCGGTATCTTTTTCGTCTTATTATTATATATAACTTCCAACATATTAAAACGTTATGCCTTTAGATTGTACGGTTGCTTTAGGTAAATATAGATCCGGTTCGTCCGGTTCCGCTTCAATAGTAGCGATAAAGTCCTGTAATGAAATTAAATCCTTTGCCGCATCATCACCAAGGCTTTTAGAAACTGCTTTCCGGGCTTCTGCCTCTGCTTTGATTTTTTCTTTAACGGTTCCGATTTGCTGTACTTGTACAACACCATCCGGCAATACTTCAACCGGCAAACGCTCTACTGCCTTTTGCATGGTAAGCAAAGCGATGGGGCGGCATACTGCATCGTTAAAGCCTTCGGGTATCTCGTTACCGGAAAGTAATTGTTCGTACCGTTTTCGGGTGATAATTGGAATAATGTAACGATCCTGCATTTCCCGAATGATTGGTATCAAGGCCAAAAAAAGGCGGTGACTTCCAATCAGATAATAAAGATCGAACGTCTCTTTACTTCTTATTAATAGCTGATTTATAGCCTTTTTCTTTTCAGAGTTCAACCAAAAATCAAACTTTTCTTTATCCAGGTAGGCTATTAAAGCATCTACGGATTCATAGGCCAAATTTAAGATGTTCGTTTCGTCTTTGTACTCCTGGATGGCAGTAAGTCCTTTTTCATTTTCTCCGAAGCGCTTCTGCCTGCCGGTGTTCCCGTGTTGCGCGTCTAGTGTGGGTATGATTTTTAACCAGGTAAACAAGGCGATCGACTGCTGCATCATCAAAAGAAGAGTTTTATATTTATCTTCCGTTTCGGGATCCGGTTTCGTAGAGTAGTAGAACTCTAGCGTCTTTTCGTACACCTCCGGCCCGATTATGGCCGTCAACCGTCTAACACTCAACGGAATGTAAGGTTTCCACTTTGAAAAATCCGTTGCACTATCAATCATTCCAAGCGCTTCGATTAATTCTTCCGTGCCGTTGTTGTTCTTGTCGAAAATCGTTTTCATATTACTTTCCTTCCTGGTTAAATTCGTATTTATTCCATCCTTCAAAATCTTCGTTAAAGCTATTCACTTCATCGAAGAAAGTTTTATAAAAGTGTGATAGTCCGGTATCTATCGTTATGGTTGTTTGTTCGCATCGTGGATTAGTATTTATGTTTGCTGAACTTTCAATAACAAAATCAAAGCGTTCACCCAAACCGGCTATTACCTTGCTATGGTTCTTAAACACGCATACCCGGCCTTTATTCTTTCTGGCTATTTCTTTCAAATAGATATAAACACCGGCGTAGCTCCCCTGGAATATTTCACCTACATAAAAATCTATTCTTCCGATATATCCTTTCTCAATCCAACTTTCTATTTCCTTTGCATCAGTAATAGCCATGCACCAGGTAGAGATAAGGCAGTATTCTATTTTTTGCTGCTTAACGATGGCGCGTAAATAAGTCAAACTATCAACGTCCCCAAAGCTAATACAGTGATAGGAGCATCCCGGCTCAAAATGCCAGGGTAATTCTTGTTCCAGTGCTAGTTCACTCTTTACACGTTTGTCAAAATGCCGACCTTTCATCCTTTTACATTGCACATGTTTCCCCGGCTGCTCTGCGGCTTCCGTTGTTTCTTCCGAACCTGGATCAATATTCAAAGGTAATTCCGGTTCTTTGGGCGTATTGGATGCAAAAAGTTTACGCATTATCTTTTACTCTGTTATTTGGTGAAACGTTTTCCTCTGCATTGACTATGCTTCGATAAAGTCCTATTTGCGTCTTACTTCCCGGAAAATTCGCACGAATGTAATACATCATCGGTTTACAAAGTATCATATCTGGTATAGCTGTTTCACTGGCATTATAAACCTTTATAGAATAAAGCTTCTCGGATCCGCTGGATAACTTATTTTCCATGATAAGGTTTGATAAAACCGGATCCAGCCCAAAACCAGAAGTCGCTGCGGCATCCGCCTTATTAGCTATTTTTATCTGGCTCTCGATATAATCTTTTATCTTTTTATCGATAGGCGTGATCGTCCATCCTTCAAAGTTATTGGCTTCCGCGTTCCAAAATTTAGTAGTGTGCATATATTTACCGACATTCTGGCGTCCGGTAACACCTGCCGCATACTTTTCCATTGCTTCATCTTTAAAGTCTTCCAACATCTTAGCAGAATAAGCAATGCCCTTACGTTTACAAATGTCTTTTATTCTTTCTTCCGCTGCATCCCAATATCCCTGCGGGCTCTCTATATGCAAGCTTAAGGCCGACGAATTGGCATTATAAGCCGCCAGTAAAGGAGCAATAGTACCGGCTAGCTCTAGCCAGGGAAAAGCGCCTAAAAAGCGAGGCGTACTAATGAAGTCCTTACAAAAAGAGTAAATATTGAAATATCCGATTGCTACCGGATATTTAAACGGATCTGCCGGATTAAATACCGGATATTTAGCCAATTTGGTAGGATCCGGAAACGGCCAATCGCCTACATATACATTTTGCGGGAAGTCGTGATTATCGTCCGGATATTCAAAACGGCATTTCTTGTAAGGTATATGTTCCAACTTTAAAATTTTACCAGGTGCGCCAATACGCGGGCCCCGGTTACGGATGAATTTAACCCAAAATCCCTGCATGTGGATAAGGTCAACCAAAGAGCGCAACATAAACTCGCGGTGATCCCATTTTTCTAAATCCTGTTGTATCGTATTATCCAGGATCCATTTTCGATAAAACCTGTTATTCTCTTCGTCGATGGCATCTTCAAAGAAACGCGGCCCTTCTCCCCATTGTAGTCCCTGGATTTTCCCCATGATTCCTTCCCCACCGTAGAAATTATCCAGTAGTCGTTGAACATCACCGGGTAAATCGTTATTAGCTCCCATCGGCACAATATCAACGCCATTAACTCTTATTTTCTTAGTCTGCCAACTATCCGGGCGACTAAAATTAATTGAAGAAGGCGTCCACCCCTTCCCCATGGCGAAGGAAATAAGCTGTCCTTCTCCTGTATCTATAAATCCGAAATTGCCTGTTCTTCTGATTTCCATATTCTAAATGTAAATTGTGATACCGTTAAACTTAGTAATAAGTACTTGCCAACAATTCAGCGACTTTCCGGTTTCAGTATCAGTTAGAAATAACTTATAGCTAGAATTTTCTATTTCTGCATCCGATGTCTTAGGACGTAATCTAGCATACTTTAGCCTAACTGAATCCCCGCCGTTGTTCCGCTGACGATCGTACTTTCTGAATGATATAGAAAAGGTTTCACCATTAGCGGATATTTGCTTCATCTGTTCGATGGCAGTATATAGGTTTATAGTTTGCGTATCTTTTCCCATAGTCGCTTTATTTTAGGTCGGATCACATCGAATAAATAATAAGAGAAGACGATCAAACAGATATAAAATAATGCTTTCCATAACCCCGTCGTTTTTACTACCTTCTCCGTCTTAATATTTTCTTTTATCTCGGCTTTATGACTTACTGCCGTCGAATCGCTAGAGACTGATTTTATATTTTTCTCTGTACTGATCGTATTATTAAGTTTTGATTCCTGGTTAGTGGTGGTGCCGGTAAAGGAAATTTCTTTGACCGGGGGTAAACCGGTTTCTTTCGTCGCTGGTTTTTCCGTATCAAACTTAATGACGATCCGATCTTCTTCGCTAGTTCTAGTATGCTGTTCGCTACTGTTTCCCTGTTGCTTGTCCTGTTCGTTCCGCATATTTCCTGCAACTGAAACACTATCCGATAATATTGTTTCGTTTGTTTTCCGATGTGATAAAGTCGAACGGCTACAACCAGCCAATATTCCCAGTAAGATATACAAAGCATATTTTTTCATTATATTAATTGATTGGTATTCGTTGATTACATGCTTTTCTGCCGCAAAGATTTGGCTTCATAAATGCTATTTCCCGCTCGTTATTATTAACTTTCAATTCTAAGTCAGTAATTTTACGTTCTTTTTCTTCATCCCGTTCTTTTAGTGTGCGGACATTATCTTTCAATTCTGTACGATCTGTTTTAAGATCTTCGATTATTTGCTGATACACATTTTGTACGGATAGCATCGCATCGGCTTCGGCTTGCTTTCTGGTATATTTCAGAGTAAAAAGCCAAGTGAGGCCGCCAGTACAAAGGGAACTGACTATCGTAGTAATTAATAATTCATTCATATTGCCTTATTTTTAGGCAAATATGAACTTTTAAGATGTAGGGGTAAAGGACAAAAAGAAAGAGCATACCCCGCCGGATATGCCCTAGAAAATTAAAGATGTGATATATAAAACTGGTTTGTTCTAATTTCGTTTTTCTGAATTTTCTGCAATGGTGGCAATACATAAAGCAAAGCCACGTATTAAATAGCCAGATACAAAAACAAGAATTGCTGCTACAATGATAGGTACTCCCAAAGTTTCAAAAGCCATTATGCCAGCAAAAAGCCCTACAATACCGGCTATTTGGGAAACGATTAAAAATATTTTTGAAGATCTACGCAAAAGTTCTACGCCGGTTTCCTCTTTTGTTGCAAAATTTGGTTTTAAAGTGTTCATAGTGCATTCTATTTATGATTGTCTGGCAAAAATATATAATAAGGAGTAAACAAAAAAGCTTTATCCGCATTTAGATAAAGCTTTTCCCGTCTTATTTTTATTTAATGGCTATTTCATTAGATACATGTGGCTCAATTATAATAGCCCCATCGGTTTTTCTTATTTCAAGCTCACCAAATTTATTTAGTTCAACTTCAAATTGATTTCCCACTTTATCATAAACATAAATAGAACGAACTTCTATTTCTTCATTTTCCCTACTCCCTTTCTTTCTTACTTCTATTTTCATATTACATATTATCTAGGATAAAATCAGCCGATATTCCAAAGTTATCGCGTAAACGCTTCACCATGTTTAAATTAAGCGATCGCCTACCGGACAAAAGCTCACTTACGCGAGATTCGGAGACACCCAGTTTTTTAGCGGCATCCTTCTGCTTTATATTACCGGCGCTCATACATTGTTTGATAGCGTCCGTTATTACCGTCGATACCTTACCAGGCAAAGGATGATAAGCGGCTTCCCATTCGTAAATCGCATCAGTAAGGCGTACAAATTCTTCTTTGTCTGCTTCTGAAAGCAATTCCATATCACCAAGCTTTGTTCCCTTCTGGATCAAAACTTCCATTTCTTTTTTATATTCCCTGTATTGGGAATCACTACTAATTTTCATAATGCCCTCCTTTTTAATAATTCTTAGCGTCGATCCTATCATATTCTTTGTGGGTACCAACAAAACGAATAGTCATTCTACCAGCAAAGAAAACAACGATCGCAACTATTCGATAATTATTTCCCCGGATATTAAACACATATCGGTTGTTACCCACATAATCGGCTGAAAGAAAATCATTTTTCAGTTCATTGTGATTTTTCCAGTCCGCGGCCTCTATTTTTTCTACCCAATTTTCGATAGCGTTACTAGCGTCCGCATGTTTTTTTATGAAGTCTTCCAGCTTTTCAGAATCGATTATTTTCATAACTTCCTTTTGTTTGATACAAAGATACAAAAAATTCCCAAATGTGGAACTTTTAAAGAGATATATTTTTTATTTTTAATCATAATATACATGAATAACGCCTATTTGAAATCTAAAAAGTGCAGAATTTCTCATTTTTGATGCCTGTTTTTGTCTCAAAAAATAGAAAAACACCGCATTTGAAGGGTAAATTTTGCTCATTCTCACTACAAAGCACTGAAAAACAAAAGAATAAGCATAAACGGGCACGCATTCTTTTTTCTAGTCACACACCGAAGACCGAGCCGCTCAGAAGTCGAAAGGCGATTGCCCCATCCCTTGAAACGTGAAATATGATTAAAATCGTTAATATAGTTAACATTTCGCGCCTTTAGAGGCAAAAAAGGCCGACCCTGGTTTCAAGGTCGGCCCCTTAAGCAATTGCCTTTCTTTTATGGCTCTGGTATATCGTCGAAGCCTGGTACATAGGGATTGGCACTGCTAGGCTTACCCTTGCCCTTTATGGCGTTACGGTATCTCTTACGCATCATCAGATACTTAAAGGCATCAGAGAAGTTTGTAGAAAGCATGGGCAGTTTCTTTGGCGCTAATTTTTCGGACTTCTTTATCTTATACACTATCTTCTGCTGCCCCTTGTACCGGATGCCCGCCGGTGCCTTCTCGATACTAGATACAGCCTCTTTGCAATTCACTGCATCAATCAATAGAATAGGCAAAGCTTTATTATCTCCCGTCATAAATTCCAGCATAAAGTCGTATTCTTCATCCTGCCTTAAGTTTGCCTGTTTGCGACTCATAAGGTTAACGATCCATCCCGTCCGGTCGCCGGATCCGTCTATCTCGATAGCCTCTTTTAATTTACGCGCATAGTCTTCTTTTTGTTTCTCAAAATTATTTCCGGCACGGTCATAATAAAGATTCAGTTCCTTTTCCTCATGGTTAAGGAAAAAGCCTATAAATTGGTCTGCTAATTGCCTAAACCATCCTGGCGGTAATTCAAAAAAGTTTTTGTGTACCCTGTAATATGCACCGTCTTCCTGCCCGATAATCAAAGACAACTGATTACCGAAATCTACACCGGCGTCCAATGCCCGGTCATGGTGCATAAATCGAAGATCCCTAGAATTAACGGCGGGATCTCCGTATCTAGTTCCATCTGTGTATTTATGTTTCTCCGAGAAAGCAACATAAAAGCGAATATCCCGGCGAAGCCCCGGCCGCATACCTACTACCGACTTCTTAAACTCATGCAGTTCTAGCGTACCGTTAAACAACTGCTTTATATAACCGATCGTCAGAATATCAATATTTGAAAAACTAGAAGCGTTCAAAAAATAAGTAGCCCCTTTCCGCATCTTAAGCAAAGCCGATTCGTAATAGGATAACTTATTATTTATCCGTCTCAATTTTTCCGGTGAAGGTTCTTTCTTATTTTCTTCCCGAACTAACTTTATACGTAGTTCGTTCAACTCTCCGGCTGCTTGTACAATCCTTATAATTAACTCCGGGTTCATCAAACTAGCATAGCGGAAATACCAATCGTATTCACCTTCCATCACGTCCGGCATATCGGTAGTAATTGTTAGCCCTAAGAAGTAATGGCTATGCCCGTACCGGATTGCATCACCGCGAAGAATAGGCATCGCCCTGTTTACCTTTTTATCCTGGTCGTATTTTGCTTCATCAAAGAATAAATGAACAACGGACTTACCGGCCAACAAAGACGGATGATCCAAAGATCCCAGGAAAATAATACTTCCGTTCCAGAATGAAATCGTATTTTTATAATCATCAACAATAATACTACATTTCTTTCGCCAGGATTCTGGCGGTCTTTTACCGGAAATATAGTGTATTCCTTCATAAATGCCCATTAGTTCCCATCCCGTCTTAACGGCTGGCATAATATTGTCATTGAGGTTATTATAAGTATTAGACGCAAAAGCGAGCGGAGCACCCGGCATGTCAAACACACAATCAGCGGAGCGTCTAGCCTGTATAACCGTACTCTTAGCCAAACCACGACCACCAATCGCCACAAGGTTAGTAGTATCTATCCAGTCGGTCAAAACCTTTATAACGTGCGAAAAGCGGACTTCTACATCATCCGTATTAACTCTCTGTTTCGTCCTCTCTGAACTCTTCGACATCTTGGATCATTCTTTTTTTAAGATTAAACTTCTTTATTTGTGCGTCTTCTTTCAGCCTATCTCGCACAATAACCGGTATATCCGGTATGCCATCGATAAAAGCTTCCAGTTCCTTTTTATCAGTTTCCGGTACACCCATATCCGAACGGTTCGTAGTATAAATAACGATCTGTTTTTTCCCCAGAAGTTCTTCCGGTATTTCTGTTTCAGTCGAAGCAAAACGCATCCTTAATTTTGCCGCACGTTCCAGGATCCGGGATGCTTCTTCGCCCTTTCCCATCAAAAACATTGCATCGGCCCATTTTTCCAACTTTTCAGCGTATAGGTTTGCAAATGCTTCCGGCCTTATATTTTCTTGTGCATAGAAGAAGTTAATAGAATCCGAATAAACTTGCCGGGCCATCCAGTCGGATAAGCCGTAAATTTCGGATTTGAGCAGCTTAATAATACCAGACTTTGTTATCACTTTACCGTTATACCTCATTCTGGCTCTTAGCCCCCTAACCATTTCCATAAGTTCGTAATATGCCCGCTCTTCCGGCGGCAAAGCATCCAAATCACCGGTAGATAGTATCTGGGTGATCTGGTTAATATCTATCTTTTCAAGATCTAACCGCGTCGGCTTAGTTATATTCGTCTTCATCAATTTGCTCTACAATTATTTCAAAAGTACGTCGTCTATTAACTTTCTCTAGTTGCTGAATAGCAATAATATTCCCTTCTTCTGCCTGTTTGTGCAGTTGAATTTCTGGATTAGCTTTAGATACTAATATTCCCTGCCGAATTAATCCGTTAATCGTTGTTCCCTCGATATAAGCATCCGCCGTGAAAGACGCTGCATCTATACCGATATAGATAGCAATTTCTTTAGGGCTATACCCTAAAGCAGCCATTCGTTGTATATCTTCCCTTTGTTCATCAGTCAAGAAGAAAGAATCTACCGGTAAATTATCCATTGTTGAGAATAGTTAGGCGTTTATAATAAGACTGAATTTCAATTCTTATCCCTTTTGCTTGCCTCCCGACTTCGGAACGGTCGCACGGGTGAGAAAAGCGGGCCGCCATTGTTAACCATGCGTCCCGCTTTATTTCTAGCTTGTGAAGGTCAAAACTTAGTTTTTTTTTCTGGATTCGATTTCTTTTTCCAGCATATCTTTTTTATTCGTCCACTTGTCGATCTTATCCTGGGCTTTGGCCTTCTTTTCATCGGTATCGGCTTTCTCCAGGTCTTTTTTGCCTTTAGAAATATTCGACTTCGCATTACCCAATAACTTAACCAGTTCCATATCTGAAAGTGATTTCATTTCTGATTTTTCGGCAAGCTCCTGCATAATCTTTGCTTTACCTAAAATTTTATGATTATCCCGGTAATATTCCAGTTCTTCCCACATTTCCCGGTTATCCAGATAGTTTTCTACTGCCGTTTTAGCCCATCTGAACGTTTCTTCAGACGCCACATCGTCCGGTGTCTTAGCTAACATTTCGTGGCTTTCACGATATAAATCATAGGCTGAAAACATATCCGAAACAAGTATCTTAAATTCGTCCGGACAATCTTTTTCGTTCAAAAAAGGAAATTCTTCTCGGAAACGAATTGTTTTTTTTACGGTTTCCGGTACCTCACAATATTTTGTTTTCGCCTCGTTTAATTCCTCTTCCAGTTCCTCGATGCGATTCTGGTTTTCATCTGCGGCCAGGGCTTTTTCTATAAAATCATCGCTGGTAAGTTCTTCTACCGACACGCCAAAACGTTGAGCTAAAGAGATAAGAGTATCTTCTACATATATTTTAGGTAGAATAGGTTTTACGGATTCCGGTTTTATGTATGCTTTTCTGCGCATTGAAATAAAGTCCGTTTCTGATAAACTGGCTAATTTACGTAACTCTTCAAAAAGAGCTCCTTTTGTCGCATCACACTCTCCAATCTGTCTAAATTTAGCCTTCAACATACGGTTAACTCCGAATATTTCATAAAGCGCCACACCTTCCGCAAAGTTTCTGGGCCCCTGCAAATAAGAAATAATTTGTTCTTTCATCTGATTATTTTTTTTTAATTGATGCACAAAGATTTAAAAAGGCAATTGCCAAACAAAGGACTAAAGAAAAGCCCCGAACATCACTGCCCAGGGCTAACAAGTAGTTACAAACAAAAAATTTAAGCCTCGTATCTTGACTGCTCAACAAATTTCATTGTCCCGCCTCCGGTATCGAAGGCTTTGAATGTGATCTGGCTTCCCGGTGATGCTGTAAACGACTTACCGGATTGTAGCAAGAAAGCGGATGAAGCACCCGCTTCAATAGTTGGTGCAACACCGGACACAACGCCCAACAAAGTTAATAGTTCCCCATGTGCAGCGCCGGTTACGGATGCAATTTTCGCCGCTCCTGCACTTAATTGATACTGTCCTGTACCTTTGAAAGCTATTTCCGTTGCGGCGGCTGCCACTACTGCCAGGGGTTCTTCGTGTGGGATTGTTCCTTCATAAATGCCAATATCATCACCCTTGCTTATTTGAGTGAAGGTAAATTCCGAAGAATTGGCGTCTTTATTTCCGGTATAATTCACGGACATTTCGATCGGGTTGCAAGGTGATCCGATAATATCTGCCGGATCACCGTTGCAATATTGAAGAATACCGATACAGTGACGACCTAGCCAGTTCGTCTTAAATTCGCGCACTTCTCGTTTGTTTCCTGGGTGCTTACCCTTAACAGAAGGGGTAAAGCCTTTAGCGTCGGTATCACCTTCACCGTTAGAGGCTAGTTCAACCGTACCAGGCGTTAAATACAAATCTGTGGAATAAGCCGAAGGTTTAACGATAATATCACCAACAAGCACAACACCGGCACCGTCACGCGGCGGGAAAGATACAAGATCGTCCACGTCGATCAATGTAAGAACATCTTTAGGGGTTATTCCTTTACCCGGATTTCCCGTAGGTCTGGGCACGGATGTTTTAACGTAATTATTCATATAGCTGTTTTTTTGAGATTAATAGAAGGTAGGGGAAGCCCCCTACCATTAATTACTATCCGCGTGCAATTTCATAGAACTTACCATCGTCAGCCTTAACTAGCTTGATAAACTTACCTGTGCTTAAAGTAATGGCTTCCGTTAGAATGAAATTTCCATTGGTGGCAATAGTAGAAGCGTTATCCTTACCACTACCGTAAACTGTGTACGTCTTACCGGCGATCGCATCTGTAAAATTCGTGATTGCCGTAGCCTTTGTATTTTCGCCAGTTACGAAAACGGATCCACCTTGCAAAGAAGGCGTTGTTTCATCGTCAGCAAATTGCAGAGCGTCAGTAGCCCCGTTATCGCGTCCAATCTCTACAAATTTACCGTCTTCACGTTTCATTAAGCGGATCATATCACCTTTTCGCGGGCTCCAGGCTTCCGAAATAAGAGAAAAGTTGGCGGATTTTTCAATCTTCACACCCTTGTTTACATTGCCACATTTCAAGGTAATTACCTGCCCGACTTCCGCATCCTCAATGTCTGTAATAGCCAATAAATTCGTATTAGCAACCGTTACTATTGAACTATGATATTTTGCCGACGGTTGGGCGTCTTTATCTGATTCAATAAAGTAAGATGCCGGGCGATCGTACTCATTACAGAAAATCATCTGGCGGGTAAAGTCCATATCTTCTTTTTTGGTGTACTTGAAACCAACGGCATAAGCCCAAACAGATTCCTTCCAGTTGCTCCAAACTTTTAAAGTCCAGTCCTGCTGCTCGATATTAAATTTCGTCATTTCTCCGGGCTGATCCTCGAATGTATGGATATTGCCTTCCAGCGTCCAGAAAATACGGTGGTGATTGTCAGCGTTCGGCACCGCAATAAGTTTTACTGAAGGATATTCCTTCACGTACATAATATTAGCTTTATAGTCCTGGTTCTGCGCATAGTGCAGTTCGTTGTACTTATGATACCAAACGATCATGTGCGAAGGCATGTATAAAGCCAACGTCCCAGAATCACGAAGTACGGCCGGGATCATCGATGTAGCCTGGTAAACTTTCTCCCCGATGTTCTCCGGTGACAAAGTACCAAGTTCAAACGGTTTCACCTGGTAAACCAATTTCCCGTTATTAATATCGATGTGCCCTACTACTTTCTTATTCAGAAATTCATAGATGCCATCAGCGGCCCCCATCGCACGACCCGGCTTATTCAGATCCGGTTCTTTACGTACCCCGTTAATCCGTCGCTGCTCGCGTTCATTGTGCAGTTTCTTTGCTGTCTCTGCAAGAATGTACTCAATGAAAGACCATTTAATAACCTGGGATCCTTCTTTATTATAGCTTCCGATCCAGGATTTTTCAAGGGCTTTTAAATTTTTGAATTTGTGAGCAAACATAACGCTAAACATGCGTAGCGTTTCATTATCAAACTCATAATTTCCTTTAGTAACATTATCGAAATCACTTTCGGTATTATCAGCCTGCGAAAATTCACCCAGCCAGATATTTGTTAAAACGGCTAAATCTTGATAGCCGGATTCAAGCGGGAAAATAGTTTCGATCGACGGCAATAACATCAAGAAAGACTGCAAACGTTCCTGCCATGGAATACGGTAGAAAGCGCCTAAATCTTCTTTCAACCTGGAATAATCGATAGAACTAGCCGTAGGTACTTGAATTGCAAAACCTTTACGATAAAGCATTTCAGCGCGCAAACGTTGATTATATGCTCTATCGAGTCCAAACATTTCGCCGGTAAGTCCGCCTAGTTGCTTTTCGTCATCCCAGTTTAAAACGACGTCTTTAGCTTCCGGGTTAATAGCTGCATGTTGCGCCCCGGCTCCTTTGTCCTGTTCTCCCATGTTGGAAAGCGTCTTAATTTTTTCATTCAATCCGGTAATTTCGGTTCTCTTAGCTGCCACCTCCGTAGAAAGTTCCCCCTTCTCTTTTGTAAGAGCGACGATTTCTTCCTGTGCCGTTGCCAATTTTGCGGTAATGTCGGCTAGCAAACCTTGTATTACAGCATTTGACGCGCTTTCTTCGGATATGCCAGTTTCTTTTCCTGTACTTCCTTCCGGTTTATCATCCGGGAAGTCATTGCTTAACGCTTCGCAAAAGCCAGTGAGAAAGGTTTCATTAAAGCCCATATTTTTAAGCTTCTCTTTCTCTTCTGCCAGTAAAGCGTTTTTTTTGTCTGCGTCCTTATTCCAGTCTTTAATACCAAGAATAGCCATTACAGCCGGGACGAATTGTGCAAAACGATTTTTCATAACAAAATGATTAAATGTGAATATTAAATTATATCATTGGCCCTTTTTAGTGTCGCCTGGGACAATACCCATACGACCGCATCTTCCAACGTTCCATAAGCATCTACATAGCCATTTGCCAGCGCAACATCAGCAAAATAGGTTTGCCCGCGAAAGAGTGGATCGGTTCGATCATATTTTATGCCCAGGTTCCGGGCTACTGATTGCGCAAAAAGATTATGGTAAAAAGAAAGTTTCTCTTTAATTAGGCTATCATCCTGCTTTTCCTCCATTTCGCGGATCATCTTATTTTTTAAATCCGCACTATCCGGGTAGATGTCCTTAAAATCGATGCCTAATTCTGCGTAGTACTTTTTAAAGTTTTGATAGGTGTAAATAATTCCGCATGATCCTATTTCATCCATCGGAGAAGAAACAAATTTTCGACCACATGCCGACACAAACCAAAAGTGTGCGGATGCACATACGCCGGTAATGTATGCTGCAATCGGTTTAGGAGATTCCCGTATCATTCGTTCCAGAAGATCAACGCGTGTAATCATTCCGCCAGGACCATTTACAAATAAGACGATACCGGCTATTTTAGGATTTGAAAGAGCTTTCGCAATTAATTGTTCAAGGCGATAAGTTTCCCAGGAATACAAAACACCGTCACAAGTGAGAATAACGACTGAATTTTCTGGTAAAGAAGCGTCTTCCAGTTCCCAACGATCCGCAATATAAGGCATAGTGGCATAAGCTGTAACCTTGTTTTGCGAAAGATGTTGCTCAATGGCTGCTAAGTTACCGTTGTTTATAGAAGGGATAATAAGCGATAAAAGCTGGTGATAATCTTTTGCTTCAATAGCCCACTTTTCATTAAAAATCTGCTGAATTTTATCCACGGTTTCTTTTTTCTGCAAAAGAAACCGTTTAAAAGCGGCCTAGAAAGGACTGTAAAAGGCTTCGGAATGCTCCGTTATTCCAGTTAGTTTACATTGATATTTCCCCGAAATAATTGAATAGGTGAATGCTAACGGCGTCCGTTGGCTGCCCGAAACTATTTCCTGTCCTGCTTCGTTCACATAGATAGCGATAAGATCTTGTTTACTTAATGCGGCCAGTAACTCTTCGTTCTCTACGTCCGTCAACGCAACATCAAACGTATGCCCTACATTATATATAAGTCCTCCTTCCGATTCTTCCGGTTGCACGTCTGGCGTAAATGATCCAGGTACAATCGGTAAATCATAATGCCCGGATTGAAAAGAGACAAAAGAGCGTGATAAAATTAAGGCAAAACGAATAATTTTATCGACTGGTATAAGTCTAAGCGAATAAGCCGCCGAATAAGGGGTTTTTCTTGTTTTCATTTCATATAACTATTTGATTTTCAATAACTCCGCATTTTTCCGGCATTTTTCCGGCATTTTTCCGACAAAAAAAGGACAAAACGATACACTTAGTAGGTGAAATAAAACTATTATTTTTTTCTATATGGACGTTTTTTAGTAGAACGTCTTATATCATCCCGCCAACGTTGATAGTCTTTTAATAGTGCATCTTCTGTTATAGATTCGATACAGTATTTTTTCATAAAGTAATGCACTGATTGAATTTGATCTATACCGAATCGATGTTTATTTTCGTCAACTAGATCGTGAAGTTCCGCGCGCATCATTAATTTAATCTTTTTGCTAATGATTTTTTGGCTACGCTCCCCCAGATAATTAAAGCGTTCCGGTGCTTTACCCCCGGCCATGTCCCCGTCGCGACGATCCGGCAAAATAATTTCCAGATTGCCAGTGTCCCTGTGACAATTAACGGGCCTCTTTTCAAGGAGATCATAAATTAGGTGGTAAATATCCAAATTATCGGCAAATTTCACTGGTGCCCCGTCTGGATTTGCGGAAAATTTAGACCAGCAATATTCCGCCAGATGTGCTTCGATTGTTATTTTCGTTGTTACCATGGTTATAAATTTGCCACAAATTTAACAATAAAAGACTGATTAGCAATAATATAAATGCAATAATTTAAACTTTTGATTTCAGAATATATAAATTCCGATATAATTACACGCCATTGAAAGAGATAAATTTTACGCATTCCGTATATTGTCTTCCTTTGTGCTTTTTTTCAAATTTCGCTCTAAAACTTTGCAATTTTGTAACCTGTAACTTTCCTATCATAAATTACTATATATCAGTATTTTACTTTAGTTACAAAACTATGGTACAAAAAAATAGAAGAAAAAACAGTTTGTAACCGGACTAATCTCAACCGTTACAAAATGCAAGGTTACAAACATCATTTTTTTGTAACCGAGTTTGTAACCAAGTTTGCAACCAAATTTGCAACCTATTATTTTACTCATTCTTAGTTATTTATCTCTTTTTGCAAATAAAGGGTACAGAGTTACAAAGTTTTAGTAGTAAAAATGGAAGGGGTAAGGGGAAACCGGGAACGGTCCCGGCGACCGCCGGGCGCTTTTTAAGTAAAAAGGCCAGACACTTCGTATCTGACCTCTTTACTTTGTACCATTCGTTACAGTCTTGGACGCGATGTAGGCGCCTGGCTAGCTGTTTCTTAGCTTCTCGTAATATTCTTCTTTCCATTTTATTTCTATCGTTGTGAGACGCTTACGCCTTATTTTTGTGTAATCGTCGTTAAACTCATATTCAAAATGCCCGCAATTAATAAACAAACACGCCACCTTAATAAACCATTCCAGCTTTTGTTCATCCTGGCATTTGGCGGCAAAATTAAAAATAGCGCCCTCTTCCATCACTTCCAGAAAATCGTATGCCGGTTTAGCAAATTCATAGAATCCCGGAACCTGCATCAGATCTCTAAATTCCTGGCGGCTTTTTAGTATGTATTTAGAAAGGCACATTCCCTTTTTCTGTTCTTGTATCAGTAAAGCCCGTTATCACTGCTTGCGCCGGTGTCTTATTAACTTCGGCTTCTCCCATTTCCATATCATTTATACCGGTAGCGCTAATAGTCTGAATGTAGATCATATCGCACGATTTCCCGTCGATCTTCCTGGTGATACGTCCAGAACTATTTCGCATAACTTCCGGGTTAAGGCATTTCACATAAGGAGTGAGATTTGCGAATCCTTTTAGGGCCTTCGTAAATCGCTGCATCGTGCATTTACGCATACCGGAAAAATTAATAAAGTCTTGAAAAGCGGATTGCCGATCGACTAAGACGTTCACTTTGTCCCCGTCCTCTGCAAAATACCCTTTCGCCCAATCTTCAAAACCGGCCCCCATGTCCGCTTTATACTTGCGCCTCATAATGTTATCCATCGGCGGCAATATCTTAACCGAATCATCTATTAAGGAAAGATAGAATTTGCAGCACTGCAACATGAAGTTAATATCCTGGTTCCATTCTTCCTCGTTATAGTCTGTGAGAAGGTTTTTCCCGAAGTCGTCCCGGATTGATCTTGTTTCCAGATAGTCGTTATCCGGCGTCCGCTGATGATAATAGTCCGAAAATACCATATAGAGTAAACGTCCTTCTGTCGATGGGTCAAAGTCCACCGGTACAAAGTTCGTTGTAAAGCCAATTTTCGGGCTATCCTTATAAGGTATATTAAACGATTGGTTATTCTTTGGGTTGACGGTCATATCTGACGAGATAACATCGTAGAACAAACCGGTAGAAGTGTATCGGTCGCAATCATCAATTAATAAAAAGTCTGTGTGCTGGGTGATCTGATCGAATACGTGTGGATTATCCATTAGTTTAGGGTTACGACCGGATAACTTCACCGTTTTCATAAAGTGATCGAAAGTCTTAAAAAGAAAAGACTTTCCGGATCTTCCATTACTGTCCCCGTCTTCCCCCAGTTTGTTATCCATCGCATAGGGCGACCAAGCGCGAGAAGGTGATTTATATCGGTGAAGTATATAACCGATCGCAAAAATTTTATTTATAAGATTTTGTTTTTGTTCCGTTATTTCTGCCGGATCCAGATTCGGGCCCGCAATGTCAAAAATATGTTCTAGCCTATATCTATCCGCTTCCTCGCTATCCAGATGATCCAGTGAGTATTCAAGTTCTTTACGCCAATGCACGCGGCTTGTATTGATTAGGTACCGAAAGATATTGCTAGCGTGTTCGTGTATATCAATATCCCAAGTGTCCGTACCGTCTGAAAGCTTATCCCGGCTTATTGTGAACATGTCCGGCAATACTTTAACGTTGTGCGGTATTACGTTTTCTTCCCAGACGTAACGATCAGAAAAGGTGCTCATGTTGGCTAATTGAGTTTCGATCTTGCTTCCGGTAATTTCCCAGACTGCATTCGGAAAGAAAAAATACTGGCTCTTCCTTGTATAACTTGTAAAGTCCAGTGATACTTCGTCCAGATTTTCCAAAGCGCCGTCGCTCATTCTGGGAGAATTAAGAATAAGATTACGGATGTTCCGATCCAGGTAACGTTCTCTAGCAAACTGGCGAAGGAAAGTCCTTATATCTTTTCCCTTAATAGAAGAAACGATCCGGCCTACAACACGCACGTATTGAGTATTAGCCGAATTTTCGTCCCGTAGGGCATGGAATCCGTTTAGTTTCAGAAAGTAATGTAAACAATCGGCATCTATTTCGTACTGCTTCTTCCCGGTCTTCTCGTTCTGTGTTATCTCCCAGAATCGGGCGGGCATAGCCATTTTTAGGAGATTACGAAAATCTTCGTTCTTCTGTCTCAACTCTATAAAGTCCCGAAAGTCTTTGCGAGGTTTTCCCCGCCAGTCTTTATATGTATTCAACCAGGAAGGCAACCAAACTGTTATTATATCCATGTACTTAAGTGCTAATTCAGTTCCTTTGCTTATCCCGGTTGAATCAATATCCGGTATATTATATAATTTTTCAACGTATTTATAGATTTCCTTAATTTCTTCCGGGCTTACTTTATAAGTTTCCGAATTAAACCACAAAGGAGAATACCCTAGCGAAGCAACACAAAGCGAATCGCGTTCACCGGAACAAATAAAGGCTTCTTCCAGTTTCTTTTCTTTATAGGGCTTATCGTCATTATTTTTAGGATCATTCCTAAATATTGCTTCTTCTTTGGCGTTGTATTCCCGGTACAACTTTTTTAGCTCTTCCAGACCGTTAATATATATTTTGGGCTTCACTCCATCCGGGGTGTAGCTAAAACGCCATTGTTTGTCCGGGTTCAATGGTTCGTATATCTTATAGAACTTCACAACCTTTTCGGGGTTCTCGCTAGCCTGTACAATGCACTCGCGCATGAAGATAGGATAAGTAGGCGTTGTGTATTTAGTCGTTACTTCCCGATTCTTCACGTAAGATATTGACTTTGCCACATACCAATTTAACCTATCGACGTGTTCTTGTTTAACGCGTGGGCCCATGATCTTAAGCTGATCGGCGGTAAATGTCTTTTCAAGTTCAAAGAAACGGGCCCCTTCTTTTTCGTCCTCTTTGGCCGGGCGTTTTCTAATATCCGGCTTATTGATAGACTTGTTAAGTTCGTTAGTCACATTGTATCGGCTAGCAAGTTTAAAAAGGGCCTCGGAAAAAGACAAACCTTCCTCATACATACAAATATCGATCGGGCTCATAGCAGTGGATTGATCCCCGAAGTCCGTTACTTTATAGACATCGTAGTCCTCATTTACTTTAAATTTCTTTATACATGCCGAAGCGTCGTCTTCTTCCGGGCGGCGCTTGAATTTCTTCTTATTATCAACGCATCCTTCTGCCTGTGGATAGTAATCTAAGATTATATCTAGTCCATCATGCGTTTTGCTGTAAATATCGCTAATTTTAATCATGGTTATAAAGTTACATGGTTACAAATTATTTTTAAATCTAGGGGTCGATACCTTCCGGTACCAGGCTACAACATTTTATATTGAAGGCGAAAAGAAAACGCCTTAATTCTTTTTTCCTGTAATGAAGACCGGCTATTTTCGTCTGCAAGCACGCACACGCGATCTTTATCATTGATAACATAGCCTTTCTTCCTCATTTGATACTTAAGATTTCTTAATCGGCGGTCTTCCTTTACAAGTTTCTGGCCTTTACCTTCTGGCTGAATATTTTCTTTCATATCTTTTACTCCTTATTTTCCAGTTATTAATTATCTTCCACTGTAACAGATTCTATCTTTTCATGTTTGGGATTGCTACCTTTCAGCAAATCATATTTTATTCTTTCAGCAATACGATCATTACTGATGGTATTCTTATCCTCGTAATCGTAGGATATGACAATGGTTATCTTCTTCTTTTTCATTCCTTATTGAATTGATTAGAATTGGATTAATTTTTGCAATTCGGTAATTGCTTCCAAATCACGTTCTGCCTTTTGTCTGCGACTCTCAACTGCTTTATATAGCTTCTCTTTTTCCTTAACAGTTGCCAGTCGCCAATCTGCTATTCCATCCCACACACCGGAAGGATTAACATTGATACCTTCTGAATCTATACATGCGTAATCTCTAAATTCACCGTTATTATAGTCTCCTTTTAGTATAGATATTATATTATTGGAATCACTTACAAGTATATCCCCGTCTTTAAATTTAGTATCTACCATAATTTATTCCTTTCTATCTTGATTAGCGTTTATTCCTGTATATAGGATCGTTAGCGAGACATAATTCTTTTCTCAATTTATCTACCGCTTTAAATCCCTTCGTTATTTTTTCTCTTTGTTCTAAGCGCCATTCTTCGGTATTTTTAGAGCCTATCTTTTGAGCCTCTTTTAATTGATACTCAATTTCTGTATTTCCTACACATAAAGCGTATATAATATCGCTTATGTCTTGATATTCGATATTCATAATTCTTATTTGTTAATAGATGAATATTTGAGTTTCGTCCGGTACCGCACTTATAGTTTGTTTCCACATGTTCTTTGCTGCCTTATAATGATGTGGTAATACATACACATCCGAAAAAGTATCACCCATTAACTTATACTTATCGACCTTATAAGGGATATGATGGATTTCCAATAATTCAATGTAGTACTTTAACCTATCCTTCGATTCGGTTGTAGTAGTCAATTTCATACAGGATTTGGCTTCCTCGATCGTATTATCCGATCCACTAAGTAGTGTATTCATAACTTCAATCATTAATTAAAAATAAGGTTCTTTTCCCCAATCCCTATTTATTATACTATTGGTACAATTCCCGCAGCAACATTTATACACGACTTTGCCTGCTAACGTTATTTCAGAAGGCGAATGATAAAAAGTAGATCCGCATTTATCGCAATAAAATGTACCATAATCAGCGCCCAAAGAACTACCTAGAAACCAGAGTCCATATTTATGCCTAGTTAAAAAATTCTCTCGACCTTCGGCTTTTTTACTCAACCGAATACGATAATCCATCTTAATACTTTCGGCATCTCCCCAATCAATAATTCTTTTTTCATATAGAAAATTCCTACGAATATTATAAGCAAGATCGGACGCTCTACTACTTAATGAATAATACAACTTGTATTTTTCCGAGTGAAATTCTTCCGTATCAAATTTTCGGGCCCGCATCATCTTTTTATTATGTAGTTCTTTTTTCTCAAGAAAAGAGCTATTCAGCCTTTTAAGTTTTTCCAGCTTATTTTTTACTATTCCATCTTCCATAAAACCAGTTTTTAAAGTTTGATCTCTTGCACATAGGTTAATGTCCCTTTGTAGCCCCTGGCTCTAAGTTCATCCATCAATTCACGCGGTTTAAATTGCGCTAATTGGGGATTACTTCCTGGTTGCTGTTTCTTTTTCCCTTTAGAGATCTTCGCAGAACGACAACTCATGCAAACGTTACACAATCCGTCGGCTGTTTTGGGATGATGTGAAAATTCACTTACAGGCAATATACTGCCACATGCTGTACATTTTTTTGTTTCCATAATATCTGCTATTTATTACATTCTGGTAGTTTGGGAAATTCTTCTCCATGGAGAAGGAAAGAAGAAGAAAAAAGCGGGGCTAAATACTTGTGAAGCTTTACGCATCCACATTTGACGCAAATATCAGCCTTATAAACTCCTGGTATTTGTACCGGTGTTGGCTCTAATCTAGTCCATTTATGCCGCGCCATACCTTAAGATTTAGTTCCAATGTGGATAGTTTGACATGGTGATTTAATATCTATAATTCTTCCTAGCCCGTCCGATAAGAGATCCAGAAAGTTTTCCTTCTTATCTTTAGGTACTTCTACCAGATAGAAGCCAGACTTATTTTTATTGTTATGTATGCTCTTTAAAGCAAATGTTTGCTCTAAATACGTTGTAAAAGCGGGTTGTTCAGATGGTCTAAAATTAGCCGCTTCAATTTCATAAAAACGCCCAGATTTACAAATGTGCAACTTTGCGTTCTTTGCTGTAATAGTTACTCTTCCTGCCATAATAATAGAATTTTAATATTAAACTTTGCCGCTCTGTTCTCGGCTGCCACCGGTTTGTTACCTTGTTATTTTCCGTTGGTTTGCTCTTTTGTGTAGCGCCCTGGAAGGTGGGATCGAACCACCAACATAAATACTCGATACCATCTGTATTTTTGTTCTTCCGCTGAACTATTCCAGGAAGTATCGGTCTATTCCCGATCGTCACCGGTTTAAAGCCTTATTATTATCCGTTGGCATCTTCTACTAGGCAGAGTGTTATGTTTCAGTTCGTCTTAATCTTATTATTTCCTCCGTTTGTACCCGGCGTGTCCTGGTGGTTCTCCGGTACAGGTCACTAGCATGTACATATTCACCAAAGAAGAAAATAGAGAGAAAACAAGCAGCAACAAACCGTTTTACCGGTTCGCACATAGATAAGGGGATGTGGAATTTCCGACAAAAACAAAATTTCGTCAACTCCGCGGCCTTGCTGATACCAGCCTTTGCCTTGATAGCTTGCAAATGATTATCGATCGTCTTTATCGAGATACCCAAAATATTTGCGGCCTCCTTCTGGGAAATGGCGCCTAGTCCTACTACTTCGGCGATTTCTTCCTCACGTTCTGTTAACTCTACCTCGACATTCATATCCGGCTATTTAATAGTCCATATATCCGCCGGATCCGTTATTCCGAAGCTGGCAAAAATTTTTTCTACACCTTCCTTAATATGGGCCGGTATATTGATATAGTCTTTTTTCCGGCGATAATATTCTGGATCAGACGTGCACCCTAGAAAGCTATAAAGCTGATCTTTCAATTTTGGGTAATCTTCCCTTGATACTTTGAGAGTACCAGGCGTAAATGAATAATGTAGTTTCGTTACAGCCATACTGTTATATATTTAGATTTGACATAGGCATAGGGTATTTTCCCTATTGTGTAAACTGCAACTTTTTGTTATATTTGGTGCAGTTATTTGTTATTCACAGTGCAAATATGGATAAAATTTATCTCACTACAAAATAAAAAGAGATAAATTTTATCCATAAAGGCAAAATAATATGATATGGAAAATTTCAGCCCCGTAAAACAGCGTTTGATAGAGTTATGCGATGCTTTAAACATCACCCCAAACTCTTTTTCTCAAAGAATAGGGAAAAGTAGAAGTTTTATCAAGGGAATTACAAAAGATATAGGATCGGACGCATTGAGAGAAATTTATCTCACATTTCCAGAAGTTAATATACTTTGGATAATTACTGGCGAAGGAGATAAATTTTTAAAAAACGATGTTTCATTATCCAATAATGAAAATTTAACATCATATTTAAAGGAAGAGAATAAGGAGCTAAAAGAAGAGATGAAGCGTCTTATAAAAGAAAATGCCATACTATCGGCTAAAGTGGAGTTATACAGCAGCAACCAGGCCGAAGCTGCCGGATGACAATTATAAAAGGTGGAAAATGGAAAGATAAATAGATACTTATTGATTTGGTAGTCAATAAAATACACATTCATTTTAAGACGTTTACCGGGACTTAAACGAGACAAAAATAGTATAAAAACAGTATTTACGAATATGTAGATAGCTGATTGTCTGCAATTTATAAAAGCGGAAAAGCCGGTTTTAGATCAGGCCTCCGCAACTAAATGGAAGATAAGCAGCTAATAATCAAATGATTGTTAGCTGTTTTCGGTTTGATGCCGGGACAAATTCGGGACGCTCTTTTATTTGTGGGGAAATAGCCTTTTTTGAGTACTTTTAGCTGATTTTTCCGGGACGTATTCGGGACAAAAAGAATCAAAAAGAGATAGAAACAAAGACTTATATATCTGATTATCAACGTCTATATTTTAGAATTAGATTAGTTTTAAATCGGATCTCCGCAACTAAATAAAAAAGACCGTTTTTCAACGGTCTTTTTTCGTATCCTGACAATACCTATCGTTATTTCACAACTACTGTCGCTGCTTCTTTCAACTTTATATTCAATGAGGCACCTTCCGACTGAGGCATCCAAACTACCTGTCGACATTCGCCTTTCTCCAAAGTACATCTTTGATCGCCATGAGCATATAGATATTCCGTATCAACGTGGAACGAACTTGCATTCACATTCCAACTGCGTATCCCGTTCAGGTGCAGATGCAGGTTGTCTACTTTGCCTGTATTAAATAGCCATGCACCATCTTGAATGGTCAAAGCTTTAAAGTTGCAATCATTTATGGTAGCATAATCTTGCACCACCAGAGATAATGAATCGCGGGTCAAACCTTCAACAGTCATTTTCTGGGCTTCAAGACTGGTCTGCAAGCACTGAACATGATCTGGTAAAGCTATATTCATCTCCTCAGAGCGCAAATTAAGCCAATACAGCTCCTGGTATTTCTGTTCAAGCTTATCATTAGGAAAATCAAATACGATACGTAATGTATCTCCTACTGAATTCATCGTCATGAATTCATCCATACCGGAAGCATAAGTGAAAGTTCCCTGTCCAGCTTCGGCAGGAGTAATCTTCAAAGGGAGCTCTCCAAATGTCGGCATTCTTATTCCTTTTTCTTCACCCTCACTCGTAGTGATGATATTTCTAATCGCCACCATCTGTATAACTTTGCACTCTGGCAGTTGAACTGTCTTCTTTTCTCCTTTAACATCCAGGAATATATTATTCCAATCCGTAACTTGCATAGAGGCATAGAATATGCTACCGCACACCACAACCAATCCGGCAAGCAACATTCCAAATATTATATAAGTAGTTCGTTTCATAATCTTCTTCTTTATTTTTGTTTCTTACTAAATTCCCGGTACATAGCTGACATGTCTTCTGCTGAAATACCGAGGGTATACATCTGCTTGAAGAAATAATCTACTTCTTCTTTAAGAAAATACTCTTTGCGCAATGAAAGGATTAACGCGCGAGCACCGGAAGCGACGAAATAACCGATACCACGTTTGTTATAGATAACCTCCTGCGATTGCAGATAATCATACGAACGCATCACCGTATTGGCGTTCACCTCTACCACAGCTGCATATTCTCTGACGGATGGTATGCGTTCATCTTCCTGGTATTGCCCAAGAAGCACCTCGTCACAAATGCGATCTGCTATTTGAAGATAGATGGCTTTACTTTCTTTAAAATTCATACTTACCAGCGGTTAATGATTTCAGATTCTTTAAAACGGAAATAGGCAACTATCCAGTTAAAGACGGCCATTGCGAAAAAGATTACCGTAGTTGAGAGTGTCATCGTTTCATCCGATACGGTCTGATTTACTCCACCACTGCGACCTTCAAATAGCATTTTCGCTAATACTGAGCCTATCGCTATATAAACTATAGCAATCACAACAATAGCTGAAAAAGTCTTCACAAATGAATTCTTTGGCCAAATGGAGCTACCCAAAACAAACAGGGACTGTGCAAAGAAATAAGCACTTACTCCCAACATGAAATAATTGCAATCATCGAAAACCGTCCAGAATTGTCCTTTTCCCACCAGATGAGAAAGTGGAGTAGAAGCAATTATACCTTTCAACTCGGGATAGCTAATCATATAAACTGTTACACGTGTCCAGTCCGCCAGTTTGAAAGCTATTAGAAATACGATAAGGAAACCGAAAGTGAATACCAGCCAACGTGAGAAAAACTTTTCGAACATTGTGGCAGGAATCATCAACATAGCTATCCGATTCGTTTTAGTCTTCATACGCTCCATTATAAACGAAGCACTCAAAAGCCCCATAATAACAAGTGCCCAGACGAAAGCTCCTAACTCGAAATTCCAGATAGGATCTTGGCTCACTCTCCCATTTGCCTGTAGATGATTGTACTGGAAATATCCGTTCCATACGAAAGCAATCGCCATTATACCGTACATCATTACGAAGCGTAGCAAATTTGCCTTCCAACTCTCCACCATTTCTTTACGACATAAGTTCACAAAACGGGGTGCACTAAAAAAGGTATCGCGTATCATTGTTCATTCTGTTTAGGGTGAAACATTCCTTTTATCTTCTCAGGGTCGGTAAGCGCAGCACCGAACAGCAATTCGAGATTGATCTCCGACTCTTCATCATCCGTATTCGGCAACATCAGGAAATTACCCTGTATGGAAGGAAGTGTGTAAATTGCTGCTTCTGCCAATTCGCGGTCATCGCTTTCAACGAAAAGAAATTTACTACAGATATTAGCAGTGGATGCGTCGAGCAAAACATGGCTGTTATCCATAATCACCACATGATCCAGTATCTTATCAATATCCCGTACCTGGTGGGTAGAGATAATAATAGTTCTGTCGTCCGACATGCCCGAAGCAATAAACTTACGGAACTGGCTCTTACCCGGGATATCAAGACCATTAGTCGGTTCATCCATAATCAGCAGTGAGGTGTGGGTAGCTAATGCAAAGCTCATAAAGACTTTCTTCTTCTGCCCCATAGACAAGGCTCCCAAATCAATATCCTGCTCCATTTCGAAGTAATGCAGGTATTTCACCATGTCTTCCTTACTGAAACGGGGATAGAACTGACTATTCAGTTCCACGTAACTGACTAAAGATATAGGAGGTAATTCAAATTCTTCGGGAACCAGGAACATGTCCTGTAGTGTGATAGGCAACCGACGGCGTACATCGGTATCATGGTACATTATTTTCCCACTCTTAGGAGTAAGCAAACCGCTCATCAGATAAAGCAGTGTAGATTTGCCGGCACCGTTCTTTCCCAGTAACCCGTATACCCTACCTCTCTCTAATGAGAGCGAAAAATCGTGCAAGACTTCTTTTTTGCCCCGACGATAACTGAACGAAATGTTTTCTACCTGTAGCATACTTATATGTTTTTATAGGTGGCAAGGAAACAAGATACAAGGAGAAGGCCTTGTCAACTGGTATCTGATACCTTGTTAATTCCAATATTAGTGTATTAGTTTATTAGTACACCGCAAAGGTAGATAATCTTTTTAATAATCCAAACATTTACAGAAAAAAACATAAAAAAAGGAGGAGCTAAGAATCACTCTCCACTCCTCCCGACACGACAAACAACTAAAATTGTTGCTATTTGATGCCTTCCAACGCCTTTTTGGCAGTAGCATTGGTGGGGTCTATAGCCAGAATTTTATTCCAGAACTCTTTCGAAGTAGGATAGTCGCTCTTTAACAGATAGTAGTAGCCCAGATAACTGTAGCACTCTATCAAGGCAGAGTTATACTTCGGTTCATTTTTACTCAGCAGCATGTCCATCACCTTTTCATAATAAGGTTTCGCCAGCCCGTCAGTAGTTTCGGGGTCCATGGCAGAATTGGTCCGGGCACGCCACATTTCTCCCAGATAACTGTCGGGAGCTTGTTCGGAAACAAGGGTGAACACAGAGTCAGCAGACTGCAATGCCAGTTTACGGTCGGCAGGCTGCACGGCGAGCGAGTCCGAAGACGTGCCCTGTCCGTAATAAAGACGTCCTAACTGGAATAATGTTTCAGGAGTCTTCTTGTCTTTGGCTAATGCATCGTAGTATTTCCGATACGCAGCAATAGCCTCTGCATAATTATTATTCATTTCATGGGCATCGGAGATTTCACGCCACAAGTCTACTTGTGTACCATCTTTCTCTAATGCTTTACCATATTCTATAATAGCTTCATCGTATTTCTTCAATGCACTCAGCAGAGCACCATAATAACGGTAATCCAAGTAAGAGTAATCTGCACGGTCCGAAGCATTAAAGAAAGCATGAGCAGCCTTCTCCGCATCTTCATAGCGTTTCAGGTCCGTATTGTTATACATGACAAGACGGTTGAAAGCAGCGTGACGGGCATTCTTCTGCAAGCCTTTCTGAGCAACCTGTAATGACTTCTCAAAATCATGATTCAGGAACAGTGCAAAAGCATATTTCAGCATATCATCTTCCGTAGCAAGAGGCGTATCGATGAACTTAGCATACATTTCAGCAGCCTTGCCGAAACGATTGCTGGAATAGTATACCTCCGCCAGTTCCCTATCGGCTTCCAGGCAATTCGGATCTACAGCTTTGAGTTGTTCCAACTTCTCAATAGCCAGTGCAGGACTGGCAGACTTATAAGCCTGTGCATACTTCAGATAAGCCTCCTTACAATTCGGGTCAAAATAGATGGCTTGCTCATAAAGCTGGCAAGCTTGCCCTATATTTTTTTGTGCAAGAGCAATATCACCCTCCAACACAGATACCTTGGGATCTTTATTATTGGCTTTCTTCGCCATTGCCAGGTATTCCTGAGCTTCGGTAAGCTTCCCGGCATCCAGATAAACATGGGCTACGGAAGTTACAAGATCCACATTCTTTTTGTTTTTCCCTTTCAGCAATTCCCCTACTTCTTCAGAAGCTTGTGCAGGATTTGTCTGAATCAGGCTTTTCATTTTATCTACCCCAGCCTGCCATTCAGGTACAGGCGTTTGTGCGGAAAGTGTGCCGGCCAACAGCAACGCTCCCATACTAAGAACTAACATCGTTTTCATAATAGCATTCATTTTAGTTATTTATCTTTTATATTCACCACCCGTACCGGTTGGGTAGCGGGTACTAATCCCGACTTTAAAATAATCCGCTGTCCCCGGTCGGATGCGAGGAAAGAAGCAAATCCCCACGGAAGTGCACTCCGCGGATCGTTCAACAGGGCATAGATGCTGCGTGTCAACGGATAATCACCGTAAAACAAATATGCCTGATAGGGTTTGAAACTGTTTTCCGGCGTTGCCTTGTCGGCAGCGCTGACGGACATCACCCGTACTTCTTTGCTGAAGGAGAGTCCAGTACTGTCATTGCGGTCGCTCAGCCAATTCACGCCGATAATACCGATAGCATCAGGAGTCTTTGACACAAAGTCGATGACCTCTCTATTGGTCTTCAACGCCTTTATCTGATCTGACAATGGAGCACCCTTACAAATGGAATCTACAGCAAAACGAACGGTACTGGAATTCTTATTATCAAATACCAGACGAATATCCTTCAGCTGGGATGCCGGATAAATTTCTCTCCATTGTGTGGTCTTTCCCGTCAGGATGTCGCGAATATCATTCACGGTAATCAGCGTATCAGGATTATCTTTATTAGTAATCAACGCTAGCCCATCCGTAGCAATCTTTATCTCCTGCGGGAAGAACTTCCGGCTGTTGAAAGAGTTCATCTCCTCCGGTGTCAGTCTGCGGCTGGTGATTGCCAACCGCAGACTGTCCTTGAGCAATAGATTGACGGCTTCCACTTCCGTCACATAACGGGGCACAATTCCTGCCAAAGGAAATACACCTTCAAATACATCCACCTCTTCCTGCACGATAGGCTGGAAACTTTCGTCCGCAGCAATCGCTATCACGCCGGAAGTGTACGTATCCGTCAGCCCGTCCTTAGGCTTACTTTGGCAGGCAGACACCAAAACCAGTATCACCGCCAAACCTAAAAGTCGAAGTTGTTTCACCGTTTTCATAACACACACATTATTGTAGCTTGAACACAACAGGTATCGTATATTTCACCGACACTGCTTTACCATTCTGCTTACCGGGAATCCACTTCGGCATAGACATGATCACGCGGACAGCTTCTTTGTCCAGATAAGGGTCTACACCTCTCAGTACATTCACATCACGTACACGTCCGTCGGCACCCACCACAAACTGGCAAGTTACACGGCCTTGTGTTCCGTTTTCCTGAGCGATAGTCGGATACTTCATATTCTTACTGATGAACTTCATCATTTCCGCCTGCCCACCGGGGAACTGAGGCATTTGCTCTACCATATCGAAGACCTTTTCAGGTTCCGGTTCAGCCTGTGTCACCACTTGCTTCAGGTCGGCAATATCCTTACCGTTTGCCTCGTCGTTACCTTTCACGTCAGCAATAGAGATAGCTACCTTGGTTTCTGTCAATTCTTGCTGACTCTTAATTTCATCCTCATCTCTCACTTCTTCATCTTTCTTGATGACAGGAGCGGTAAATTTGATAGAACTCTTCAGTGCAGGAGGCGGGGGAGCAACCGGTTCCACTCTTTTCATTTCTTCCTGCTTAATTTCCGGTTCTTCCAATTGAGATAAGGTAGTCACCTCAGTCATCACTTCTTTCTGTTTCGGCGTAGCCATCTTAATCAAGGTAGGGATACTGAATCCTACCAATGCGATGACGATCACCAGTATCACAGCAATGTTATGACGCTTCGGAGATTTCTCTCTTAACTGATAAGCACCATAGGCTTTATTCTTGCCACTGAATATCAAGTCACACCATTCCGAAGAACTTAAATCTACTTTAGCCATATTCTTACTTTTTTAGGTGTTACACATTATTCGGCAATGTTCTGCGACAATTCTCCCTTGCTATCATAGTTCTTTATCAGGAACTCATCGGCTTCGGCGATATCCGTAATCACATACTTACCTATATTACATATCTGCATTTCATCGAGTGCATCAATCAGATTCTTGTACGAAGCATCATCTGTGGCTTTGATAATTACGGTCGGGGTATCCTTTCCGCTCTTAATTTCACCCAGTTTCTTCGTAAATTCTTCCTCTGATATCTTAAGATCCAGTTTCTGCTGTTTCAGTTCATTCACTTCATTTACAGCAGCTCTATTACGTTGCAAAAGCATTGCTCTCAGGCCGTCCGCTTGATAGGTTGTTTCCTTCAGCGAACTGTAGTCCTTATAGTTGGGCTCTCCATCGTAATAATACAATTTATTGTCACCTCCCAACAGTAATGTGATAGCTTGTGAAGCCTTCACTTTCGACTGCTGTTCTTCTGTGACGTTCTTATCATTGCTCGGCATGCTTATCTCCATAGTCTGAGGTTTACTCAGTGAAGTACAAAGCATAAAGAAGGTAATCAGCAACATATTCATGTCCACCATCGGTGTAAAGTCCACCCTGACGGTCATTTTCTTTTGCTTATTTTTTCCGCCTTTTTTCTTATTGCCGCTTTCTTGTATTTCAGCCATAATATTTCCTTTCTGTTAGTCTTCAGAAGTAGTCTTCAGAGAAGTGATCAGATTATATCTATTCTCTCTGAGGTCCTGAAGTGAGTTCATCACATTCTTGATCACGGAATAAGGAGTATTGGCATCCGCCTTAATGGCGATACGTAAATCTTTGTTCGTTGCACGAGCATTGCGCACCCAGGCTTTGAACTGATTATCGATACTATCGGTAGGTATCCCCTCATTCTTTAACACAGCGTCTTGCTGATCCTGCGGCAAATCGAGGTACTTCTTCATACTCTTCATCGGCACTCCGAAAGTAGATGCCAGTGAGAATTTCTTAGTTTCCTCCGGAGTGAAAGTCACCCCATATTCTTGCCCCATTGCTTCCAGCACCTCGCGCAAGTCAGACTGTTTGTCCAGACTCATAAACACTTTTCCGTCCGGATCGACCAATATCTGCAGGATATTCGTTTCCGGGATCTTAATCTCGGATACGGAGGCCGGAGTGGTAACTTGTACCGGCTCTTTCTTCACGAACGTAGACGTCAGCATGAAGAATGTCAGTAGCAATACAGTTACGTCACTCATCGCCGTCATGTCGATGAACGTACTTTTCTTTTTTATTTTCGCTCTACCCATAATTGTAGTATTTTAAAAGGGTTCGACCGATTTATTTATGCGTAGCTGCAAATGTCTGCACGATAGAGAAACCAACCTCGTCAAGGCTGTAAGTCAACTTATCAATCTTATTGGTATAATAGTTATAGGAGATAACGGCCAGTGCACCAGTCAAGATACCGAAAGCAGTATTAATCAAAGCTTCGGAAATACCTTGTGACAATGCCATTGAGTCAGCAGAACCTCCGGCAGCCAAAGCGGCAAACGAACGGATCATACCAATAACCGTACCAAGCAATCCCATCAATGTACCCAGAGTAGTGATAGTACCGATAATAGGTAAATTCTGCTCCATCATTGGCAATTCCAGTGCAGTAGCTTCTTCCAGCTCTTTCTGGATAGCAAGCAACTTCTGGTCTTTGGCAAGAGTTGTATCATTTTCCATTTCAGCATACTTCTTCAGAGTAGCATTTACTACATTAGCAACAGAGCCACGTTGATTGTCGCAAAGTTCCTGAGCCTTCTTCATATCGCCAGCAGCCAGAGCAGCTTTAATGTTAGCAACGAATTTAGCCAATGAACCTTTACCGAAAGCAGCGCCAATTGCGATGTAGCGTTCAATACTCAGTGCGATAACAGTCAGCAAGAGAGTCTGAATAACCGGAACGATGAATCCACCTTTATAGATAGTACCGAGGAAGTTCCCTGGCAGCGGATGATTGTTCGGGTCATTGTTCATAAAGTTAGAGGGATTTCCCAACACAAAGTGAAAAATAAGCACGGCAACGATAAAGCAAATTACGATTACCCAACCGGCTGATTTGATGCCTTTAAAAGAGGCAGATGTCTTTTGAATAGTTTCCATGATGAAAAATTTAAATGGGTTTGTATTAAAATTGATTTTTAAAAATTATGCGCATGGATATAGTTCTCCCCTTCACAGCATGAACACGCCGCTAACACCCGTATAACCCACCCCAAGATATAGGGTTCTAAAAGGTCACCTACTTTCAGCCATATTTAGGGAAAGGAGTAAAAGGGAAAAAAGGGAAAACTAATAAAAGGAAGTTTAAATCACAATCCGCCGCAAAGTATAGATGTAGTATTCACTACTAAAAGAAGTGTAATGCGGATCTTTATCTGAATAGTATAATTTAGACTGATCGTGTACCAATAAGTTATGGTGAGATGAAATTAACAGAATCCCTTTTATAAAAGATGCAGTTTCAACAGCTCTGCGAAAACGATAGGGATTAAAAGAATATCTTTCAGAGATAGGTTTGTTTCCAAGTTCTGCATCCGTAGTCCACATAAACTTGGAATTAGTAAATAAGCTTCGTGTATTATTAGCGACATTATCTGAGGAAGCATTCTTTAATGATGATGAAGAAGCACTCACCTCACATGTAGATGCTGCTTTATCAACCATCCCCGTAAAGTTGACGGCTTTGCTACTGAGACTATAAGTCACCATAAGTAGCACAAATACCAAGAATGTCTTTACAGTTGTTCTCATGTCGCTTTCAATTCTATTAGTAACAACAGCTAATGACTGTTTTTTGTTTTACTAAAATCGAATTTTCTTTTAATAAAAAAATAATGTTCAGTAAATAAAGGATTTATAGTACCTTTTAAGACGAAGTAAAGGTACGAATAAAACACCAAATACGAAAGCAAAGATAAGATATAATTTCTTGATTTTAAGTAGTTTTAATCATTGATTTCGAACTATAATCAGGTGCTATTACATAGATAATACAATAATGCATATTCTATTATAAGTATGCAATTAAAATGCAAAAACAGCACTAAATATTCTTTCCATCAGTACACAAAAGATAGGGGAGTAGGTGAGAAAAAGGTTCCTTATTCTTATTATTAATAGGTAGTATATTGTTTACCTACCACCTCTTCCATACAAATACAAAAAGCCCCCATATCGTTAGATATGGAGGCTTTCCTCTAAAACGGCAACTACCTACTCTCCCACTTTACGCAGTACCATCGGCGTGATCAGGC
>ENA-OWPN01000356-OWPN01000356.1-human-gut-metagenome-genome-assembly--contig:-NODE-356-length-70384-cov-18.927981_pt1 | contig 70384 bp, 67 predicted proteins | sample MGYA00248266_ERZ651850 | MGnify/ENA primary metagenome ERZ651850 (study PRJEB26924, sample SAMEA4378296) | human gut metagenome | biome: human gut; feature: human-associated habitat; material: faeces... | reverse complement strand
CGCGACCCTAACCTTGGCAAGGTTATGCTCTACCAACTGAGCTATTTCCGCGTTTGCGGTTGCAAAGGTAGATATTTTCCTTAAACCTGCAAACATTCTACGCACTTTTTTCACACATAAAATTGAACATTCCGTCCAATGTGAAAGCAGACTTTTGATTATCAACTCATTCGGTCACGATAATCTTCGTAAGAAAATTGCTTGAACACATCAGCTTTCCCCTCTTTTGTCCACATGGCGATGGCGGGATGATGAATTCCGTTGAACATATTTGTCTTCACCATCGTATAATGTATCATATCTTCAAAAATGATTCTTTCGCCGATTTGCAGTTCATGGTCGAAGCTCCACAAGCCCATGTAGTCGCCGCTCAAGCAAGAATTGCCGCCCAAACGGTAGACGTACGGGCCACCATCCCCCATTTCAGCGCCCCGAACGGCAGGCTGGTAAGGCATCTCCAGGCAGTCGGGCATATGGCAGGTGAAGCTGACATTCAGGATGGCGGTACGGATGCCGCGGTTCTCTACAATATCCACAACTTCGGAAGTCAGCACTCCCGTCTGCCAAGTAAACGCAGAGCCGGGCTCCAAGATAATACGCAAATGGGGATAACGCTCTTTCAGTCCGCGTAGCAGACTAACCAGATGTTCTACATCGTAATCCTTGCGCGTCATCAGATGCCCGCCGCCCAGATTCAACCACTTTATTTGCGGAAACCAGCGGGAAAACTTCGCTTCCAGATGCTCCAACGTGCGTTCCAGTTCGTACGAGGACGATTCGCAATGGCAATGGCAGTGAAATCCGTCGATACCTTGCGGCAGCGCATCGGGAAGTTGTTCGGCCATTACGCCGAAACGAGTGCCGGGAGCACAAGGATTATACAGTTCCGTCTCTACTTCGGAATACTCAGGATTGATGCGTATGCCGCAGGATATGCCCTGTCCGTCTGCCTGAACCATGGGATAGAAACGTTGGAACTGAGCCGACGAATTGAATGTAATATGGCTACTGCACCGCATGATTTCCGGGAAGTCGGCTTCCGTATATGCCGGAGAATACGTATGCGCCTTGCTGCCGAATTCTTCCAACGCCAAGCGCGCCTCGTAAACGGAACTCGCCGTAGAATGCTCTACATACTCACGGAATATGGGAAACGAGCGCCACATGGCAAAGGACTTGAAAGCAAGAATAATCTCTACTCCCGCCCGGTCGGCAACGCTCTTTATCAGTGTGAGGTTCTTCCTCAACAGTTCTTCTTCCATGATATAGCAAGGAGAAGGGAAAAGGCCGAAATCTTTGTCTGTCATCATTATTGTATATCTTTTTTATCACTCATAAATAATTTGAGAAAACCCTAATCAGCACCTTTCCCAAAAGTCTCCGACGATTTACTAAAACTTCGGGCAAGATTTACTAAATCGTCCTCCCTCTTTTAGTAAATCGTCGAAAGCAATTTAGTAGAACGCAATTCCGCGATTCGGGACAGTTCCTCAAACTGTAAAGCATATTTATTATCCTATAATCTTGAAACGTGCGAAACGCAAAAGAAGTTGCTTGTCGCCCGCATTTTTAAAGCGAATGGTGGCTTTGGCATTATCACCCTCGCCTTCCACTTTCATCACTTCACCCAAGCCGAAACGTTCGTGCTCGATAAGTTGCCCCGGTTGCACCGCACTTCCTCCTGCGGCGGCCGGTGAATGGGATGCGGCAGAAGCTGTTCCCATAGAAGGCGTCACCCGTTTTAAGTTGCGGGGAACGGTGGGGGCAATGATTTCCTGTCGGGGACGAGCTTTTTCCTCACGTTTTCCGTACATCATGCCGGAAGAGAAATTCTCTCTGTTCTCCCGGCGGAAAGACGTGGCAGTCTCGTCTATTCTACGGCTCAATCCCGCATCCTGCGGCAATTTGAGGAAACGCACATCTATATCTTTCAGAAAGCGGCTGGGATTTCCAAACTCCATCTTTCCATAACGATAGCGGCTCTTGGCATAAGTAAGGAAACAATGGTCTTCCGCACGGGTTATGGCTACGTAGAACAGGCGGCGTTCTTCTTCCAGCGCCCTCGGAGAGTCTCCCGCCATACCGCTGGGAAACAGTTCTTCTTCCATGCCTACCACAAAGACATTCTTAAATTCCAGTCCTTTGGCGGAATGCACGGTCATCAGGGTTATCTTTTCGTCGTCTCCGTCCTTGTCCGAGTCTTGGTCGGTCAGCAAGGAGACTTCCGAAAGGAAGTCGCTCAGCGTAATGTTTGTATTGCCCTCTTCCTGCCGTTGGGCGCAGAAGTCGCCCATACCGTTTGCAAGCTCTTCGATATTCTCCTTGCGGCTGAGATTTTCGGGAGAATTGTCTTGGCAAACATCATTGATGATGCCTGACTGACGGATTATCTCCGCACCGAGTTCGTAGGCGTTTTTCTCGGCAACGCTCTCTATAAAGCCCGCCATCAAGTTGCGAAAGCCTTGCAGCTTGCCCGCTGTACCTTTATTTATGTTCACTCCGTAAGTCAGCGGTTCGCAGAGTACGGTCCACAGGCTTACGTTGTTGTCAGTGGCGGCAGCGGTGATTTTTCCTACGGTAGTGTCGCCTATCCCGCGTGCCGGATAGTTGATGATACGCTTGAAAGCCTCTTCATCATTCGGATTGACCGTCAGGCGGAAATAGGCGATTACGTCTTTTATTTCCTTGCGCTGATAGAAAGACAGTCCGCCGTAAATGCGATACGGCATACTGCGCTTGCGCATGGCTTCCTCGAAGACACGGCTTTGCGCGTTGGTGCGATAGAGTATGGCAAAGTCGGAATAAGCATAATTCTCCTGCCGGCGCAATTCGGCTATCTTGTTGATTACAATATCGCCCTCTTCCACATCACTGTATGCCTGATACACCCCGATAGCCTCTCCCCTCTCCTTTTCCGAAAAGACTTCCTTGCGAATCTGCCGCTGGTTCTTCTCTATCAGGCTGTTGGCGGCAGATACAATCGTTTGCGTGGAACGGTAGTTTTGCTCCAGTTTAAAGACCTTCGTGCCCGGATATATTTTTGTAAAATACAGGATGTTGTCAATGTCCGCCCCCCGGAAGGAATAGATGCTTTGCGCATCATCGCCCACCACACAGACGTGCTGGTGTTCTTTCGCCAACTGGAGCACAATGCTGTGCTGGGCAAAGTTGGTGTCTTGATATTCATCCACCAAGATATAGCGAAACTGCGACTGATAGCGGGCAAGCACCTCCGGATGGTCGCGGAAAAGCAGGAAAGTATAGAACAGTAAATCATCGAAGTCCATAGCATCCGCCTGTCGGCAACGTTCCCAATAGCGGCGGTAAATATCGCGCAGGGCGGGCACTTTGGCGGCGCAGTCGCCTTCGTAGGCTTCCTTGTTGTTGGCATAGCCCGCAGGAGGCACCAAGTGGTTCTTGGCATTGGAGATACGGGATTGCACCATGCCCGGCTTGTACACCTTTTCATCCAGCCCCATTTCCTTGATGATAGAGCGCAACAGGCTTTTGCTGTCCGCCGTATCGTAAATGGTGAATTTCGGAGTAAATCCTATCTGCGCGGCTTCCGCATGCAGGATGCGCAAGAATATGGAGTGGAACGTTCCCATCCAAAGATGGCGGGCACGCTCTATGCCTACTTGCCGGGCGATTCGCTCTTTCATTTCACGTGCCGCCTTATTGGTAAAGGTAAGCGCAAGAATGTTCCACGGCTGGTAATCGTTCTCCAGCAGATAGGCTATCTTGTAGGTCAGCACACGGGTTTTTCCCGAACCTGCACCGGCTATCACCAGTGACGGGCCTTCGTTATAGAGCACCGCAGCACGCTGTCCCTCATTCAGTTCTTGTATGTAATCGGACATATTCCTAATCATCTAACGGGTAAAGTTTGGGTACAAAGATAAAAAAAGGTTCGGACACCAGCGAACAAATCCATGGGTTATCATGTTAGTATAGTAAAGTTTCAAAACTAAATAATTGAACTTATGAATATGTTATTAATGTCTTTAATGATAATGATTATGACACATGAAATGCCAAAACTTCCTTACGCAAACAATGCGCTGGAACCTGTAATCAGTCAGCAAACAATAGATTACCATTATGGTAAACATCTGCAAACGTACGTGAACAATCTGAACAACCTTGTTCCGGGTACGGAGTACGAAAACAAAGATTTGGTTACTATCGTAGCTACCGCACCCGACGGTGCCATATTCAATAATGCCGGACAAGTGCTGAACCATACATTATACTTCCTGCAATTCTCTCCGAAGCCGTCTCAAAGCGAACCCGCCGGAAAACTGGCGGAAGCTATCAAACGTGATTTCGGCAGTTTCGAAAACTTCAAGAAAGAATTTAATGCAGCATCAGTCGGATTATTCGGCTCGGGCTGGGCATGGTTGTCGGTAGATAAGAACGGAAAGCTGCATATCACCAAAGAAGCGAACGGAAGTAATCCCGTACGTTCGGGGCTGACCCCGCTACTGGGCTTCGACGTTTGGGAACACGCTTACTACCTTGATTATCAAAACAAACGCGCCGACCACGTCAACGCCCTCTGGAGTATAGTGGACTGGGATGCGGTAGGAAAGCGAATGAAATAAGCAACCCCTTATAAAACCCTGTTGAAGGGGATATGTTAAAACGAATTTAAGCTATCACTCTGTCATTCAGAGGAGCTTGCGACGAAGAATCTCTTCTCTCATATGTAAGGAGAAGAGATTCTTCACTTCGTTCTGAATGACAGGGTGATAGCTTAAATTCGTAATGACACATCCCCCTTTTCTTAATATATCTATATGCCGGACAGGAATAGAGCCGGTCAAAACTTGCCGTATTCCCTATACTCAAGTGTGGCAGGCAAGGTGAAATAGAAAGTAGAACCTTCGCCTTTCTTGGACTCCACGCCGATGCCACCCCCATAATGTTCTACTATGGACTTGCTGATGGAGAGTCCCAACCCCGTTCCGCGAATATTGTAGTTCATCTTTACAAAACGCTCAAAGATGGCACGACGGCCTTCCTCGTCGATGCCGCATCCCGTATCGGCCACATAGAAGTAGAAGTTCCGGTTGCTCAGTCTTCTGCAACCTACTTTTACACTGCCCTGCTCGGTAAACTTCAGTGCATTCCGTATCAAGTTACCGATTACCTGCCTGAAGCGTACCCGGTCAATCATCAAACGGCATTGGGGTAGCTTTTCCACAAACTCCGCCTGAATACAGGAAGAACGGGTATGCGTATTTTCCGCAATACAAGTCTCCTGAATCAATGCGTTCACATCCACCTCACCATCATTATATTCCATTGTGTTGGCTTCAATCTTGGAGTAGTCCAGCAAATCATTCACCAGTTGCAGCAAGACGTCTTTGTTCTCATTAATCTCTTTCAGAAACTCCATACGCTCTTCTTTGCCCAAATTATCGGTTTCGGCAAGAACAGTGGTAAAACCGACAATCGCATTCAGAGGAGTACGTATCTCATGGGTCATATTGGCTATAAACGCATTTTGCAACTGACGGCTCTCTTCCGCAACTTCATTCATGCGCCTTAAAGTCTTCACACTTTTTGATTTACTGATAGAAACAATAATCATGATAAGCAAAAGTAAAAGAACTATCACTGCAAGGCAGATTACCAATATTTCATTTTTCTGATAGAAGTCACTCCCTAAATCTGCAAGAATTGCAGCAAATATCGGTTTCATAGCAAATTCGTTTGTATATTTTGTTTGTATATAAGAATGCAAATGTATGCGCATACAAATATAGAAAAGAAAATACAATTATCAGACCGCACAACGCATATTTTTGCAAACGAAAGAGGTCGTAATCCCATAAAAATGAGACTACGACCCCTAACTATCTTATTCAGTCCGCCTTACGGCGTCTGCTTCATTGCTTAGTCTTCTATTGCCGCCTGTGCCGCCGCAAGCCTTGCTATGGGCACGCGGAATGGAGAACAACTGACGTAATTCAAACCTACCTTGTGGCAGAACTTGACAGATGAAGGCTCACCGCCATGTTCACCGCAAATACCGCACTTCAAGTCCGGACGGATAGCGCGACCCTTTTCGGTAGCCATACGTACCAACTGTCCTACTCCATTCTGGTCGAGCACTTGGAACGGGTCTACTTTCAGAATCTTCTTTTCCAGATAAATCGGCAGGAAAGAAGCAATATCGTCGCGTGAGTAACCGAAAGTCATCTGCGTCAAGTCATTCGTACCGAATGAGAAGAACTCTGCAGAAGAGGCGATGCGGTCGGCTGTAAGAGCTGCACGCGGAATTTCAATCATTGTACCTACTTTGAACTCGATGCTGTCACCTACTTCGGCAAACAGTTTGGCTGCTTCGGCACGGATAACTTCTTCTTGCTGCTTGAACTCGTACAGGATACCCGTCAGCGGAACCATGATTTCAGGATGTGTCTCAACGCCTTCTTTCTTCAGTTCCAAAGCCGCACCGAGGATGGCACGGGTCTGCATCTGAGTGATTTCCGGATAAGTATTACCCAAACGGCAACCACGGTGCCCCAACATCGGATTATGTTCGCAAAGAGCTTCTACACGCTGCTGGATGTACTGCAAGCTTACGCCCATAGTATCTGCCATTTCCTGTTGTCCCTTCAAATCGTGGGGAACGAATTCGTGCAAAGGCGGATCGAGCAAACGAACAGTCACCGGACAACCTGCCATAGCTTTGAAAATACCCTTGAAGTCTGCCTGCTGGTACGGCAAAATCTTAGCCAATGCCTTGCGGCGTCCTTCTGCATTTTCTGCCAGAATCATCTCGCGCATGGCTTTGATTTTTTCACCCTCGAAGAACATATGTTCCGTACGGCAAAGACCTATACCAACCGCTCCGAAATTACGTGCCACCTGCGCGTCGTGCGGAGTATCCGCATTGGTACGTACCTGAAGCTTCGTATATTTGTCAGCCAACTGCATCAATTCGGCAAAATCACCGGAAAGCTCGGCTGCCTTCGTTTCTACTTTTCCTTTGTAAACCTCACCTGTACTGCCGTTCAAGGAAATGAAGTCGCCTTCTTTCAAAGTAATGCCGTCCACTTCTATTGTACGGGTTTTATAATCGATGTTCAACGCTCCGGCTCCGGATACGCAACACTTACCCATGCCGCGTGCCACAACAGCCGCGTGCGAAGTCATACCGCCACGTGCAGTCAGAATACCTTCGGCAACGGCCATACCCGCCAAGTCTTCCGGAGAAGTTTCGATACGTACCATTACCACACGTTTACCCGCAGCATGCCATTCGGCAGCATCGTCCGCAAAGAATACAATCTGACCGCAAGCCGCACCCGGAGAAGCCGGAAGACCGCGAGTGAGAACTTTAGCCTGCTTCAAAGCGGCTTTATCGAATACGGGATGGAGCAATTCGTCCAGTTTGTTAGGTTCGCAACGCAACAAGGCTGTCTTTTCATCAATCATGCCTTGATGCAACAGATCTGTGGCAATCTTCACCATAGCCGCGCCGGTACGTTTACCGTTACGTGTCTGGAGGAACCAGAGTTTACCTTCTTGCACAGTGAACTCCATATCCTGCATATCTTTATAATGGTTTTCCAGTTTAGTCTGCAAAGCATCCAGTTCCTTATAAATTTCGGGCATGGCTTCTTCCATGGAAGGATATTTGGCTGCACGCTCTTCTTCGCTTACACCGGCAAGTTCAGCCCAACGCTTGGAACCGATAATGGTAATCTGCTGCGGAGTGCGAATACCAGCTACAACATCTTCACCTTGTGCATTAATCAAGTATTCTCCGTTGAAAAGGTCTTCGCCCGTAGCGGCGTCACGGCTGAAGCAAACTCCCGTAGCCGAAGTGTCACCCATATTACCGAACACCATTGCCTGAACGCTAACGGCTGTACCCCACTCATCAGGAATTCCTTCCATCTTACGATAAAGAATGGCACGTTCGTTCATCCATGAATTGAATACGGCGCAGATAGCTCCCCACAGCTGTTCGTATGCACAAGTCGGGAAGTCTTTTCCTGTCTGTTCCTTAACGGCAGCCTTGAATCTCTTGACAAGTTCCTTGAGGTCTTCCACTTCCAGTTCGTTATCCAGTTTCACGCCTTTCGCATGTTTCACATCTTCTATAATGGCTTCGAAGGGGTCAACATCTTCTTTGTTCACCGGTTTCATGCCCAGCACCACATCACCGTACATCTGTACAAAACGACGGTATGAGTCCCATGCAAAGCGGGCATTGCCTGTCTTGCGAATCAGACCTTCTACCACTTCGTCGTTCAAACCGAGGTTAAGAATAGTATCCATCATACCCGGCATGGAAGCACGCGCACCCGAACGTACGGAAACCAACAACGGGTTTTCCACGTCACCAAATTTGGAACGCATCAGCGTTTCTACGTGTGCAATGGCATTTTCCACTTCCTGCTTCAACAAGGCAACGACCTTGTCCTGCCCCATTTCATAATATTCTGTACAAACTTCAGTCGTAATTGTAAAGCCCGGAGGAACCGGAACTCCGATAAGGTTCATCTCTGCCAAGTTAGCGCCCTTACCTCCCAAAAGGTTTCTCATGCCGGCTTTTCCTTCTGCCCGGCCGTTACCAAAGGTATAAACTCTTTTTTTGTCCATAATATAAATTTAAAGTTTTTGATTGTGATTTTTCATTTTTCTGTTCGCAAATCTAAGTATATTTCACAGACTAGAAAACTTTTTGAGAAAAAACTTTAATGCAAAATGCAATTTCGACATTGCAATATTTAATATTTCAATTCATAGAGAGAAATCCCGAAAAAATACCTATTTTTGCCACAGAATTTATTATACTGGTGTAAAAGTGGCAAGAAAGAGAAAAGAACTCCCCCTCTTAGAGAAGGTGGAAATTACGGATGTGGCTGCCGAAGGAAAAGCCATCGCAAAAGTCAATGATTTGGTAATTTTCGTACCATATGTCGTTCCGGGTGACATAGTAGACCTGCAAATTAAGAGAAAAAAGCATCATTATGCTGAAGCGGAAGCGGTGAAGTTCCACCAATACTCGCCGGTAAGAGCTGTCCCATTTTGCCAACATTACGGTGTATGCGGCGGTTGCAAGTGGCAAGTGCTCCCCTATTCAGAACAAATAAAATACAAGCAAAAACAAGTAACGGACAACCTTACCCGTATCGGGAAAATAGAACTTCCGGAAATATCACCGATACTCGGCTCCGAGAAAACCGAGTTCTATCGGAATAAACTTGAATTCACTTTTTCCAACAAACGCTGGCTGACAACAGAAGAAGTACGGCAAAATGTGGTGTACGAACAAATGAATGCAGTGGGTTTCCATATTCCCAATGCGTTCGATAAGGTTTTGGCCATAGAGAAATGCTGGTTGCAGAATGATATATCCAACCGCATCCGCAATGCGGTACGCGACTATGCCTACGAACACAACTATTCGTTCATCAACCTGCGCACACAGGAAGGAATGCTGCGCAATATGATTGTGCGTACTTCCAGCACCGGCGAACTAATGGTTATCCTCATCTGCAAGATTGAGAAAGACGAGGAAATGGCGTTGTTCAAACAGTTGTTGCAGTACGTAGCGGATACTTTCCCCGAAATTACGTCTTTACTATATATTATTAATAATAAATGCAACGACACCATTACCGACCTTGACGTACATACGTTCAAAGGCAAAGACCACATTTTTGAGGAAATGGAAGGTCTGCGTTTCAAAGTAGGTCCGAAGTCTTTCTATCAGACCAATTCCGAACAAGCATACAATCTGTACAAAGTAGCCCGCAATTTTGCAGGGCTCACCGGTAACGAACTGGTATACGACCTTTATACCGGTACGGGAACCATCGCCAATTTCGTATCCAAACAGGCGCGTCAGGTTATCGGAATTGAATACGTGCCCGAAGCCATTGAAGATGCCAAGGTCAATGCGGAAATCAACGGCATCAAGAATACATTATTCTTTGCCGGTGATATGAAGGATATGCTGACGCAGGATTTCATTAACGAATACGGACGTCCGGATGTAATCATCACCGACCCTCCCCGTGCAGGTATGCATCAGGATGTGGTGGATGTTATCTTGTTTGCAGAGCCGAAACGCATTGTGTACGTCAGCTGCAACCCGGCCACTCAGGCAAGGGACTTGCAGTTGCTTGATGTGAAATACAAAGTAAAAGCCGTACAGCCGGTAGATATGTTCCCGCATACCCATCATGTGGAGAACGTGGTACTGCTTGAACTCAGAAATGAAACCAATCATTAATTACAAATAATTATCCTCGTGGCAAAAGAAAGAAATATGGCAAAAGCCCGCACACAATATACGGACTATATGGTAAATGCGCCAATGGAACTAATGGAATTTCTGGCCGCCAAAATGCCGGATGCCAGCCGTACCAAGTTAAAATCATTATTGAGCAAGCGCATCGTGTATGTGGACAGTGTCATCACCACACAGTACAACTTCCCTCTGAAGCCGGGCATGAAGGTACAAATCAGCCGCGAAAAGGGGCGTAAAGAATTTAGCAACAAACTGCTGAAAATTGTGTATGAAGATGCCTATATCATTGTTGTCGAAAAGATGCAAGGTCTGCTGTCCGTCAATACGGAAAGACAGAAAGAGCGTACAGCTTATACTATATTGAACGAATATGTTCAGCGGTCGGGCAGACAACACCGTGTGTACATAGTTCATCGTCTGGACCGTGATACTTCGGGACTGATGATGTTTGCCAAAGACGAAAAGACGCAGAATACCTTGCGCGACAACTGGCATAACATTGTGACTGACAGACGCTATGTAGCTGTTGTTGCAGGGGAAATGGAAAACAATGCCGGCATGGTAAGGTCTTGGCTTACCGACCGCAAACTTTATGTATATTCCAATCCTACGGACGATGGCGGCAAGGAAGCTATCACCCACTACCGCACCATTAAACGCGCCAACGGGTTCTCACTCGTAGAGCTGAACTTGGAAACAGGACGCAAGAACCAGATTCGTGTGCATATGCAGGATTTGGGACACCCCATTATCGGTGACGGACGGTATGGGCTGGAAGAAATCAATCCTATCGGGCGATTGGCATTACATGCCTTCAAGCTTTGCTTCTATCACCCTGTAACCGGAGAGTTGATGCAGTTTGAAACACCGTATCCGGGGGAGTTCAAGAAGTTGTTTCTAAAGAAATAGAAAAGGTATAAGCTAAAAGTTATCTCAAGATAAAGCTTATAACATATATAATACTGTCATTCAGAGCGAAGCGAAGAATCCATTCTCACATAAATTAGAGAATGGATTCTTCGCTTCGCTCTGAATGACAGTATGTATATTAATAATCAGAATATTAAAATCCCACTCTGCGCAAGACTAAAGTTCTACCTTCAAAGCCATCCAAGTAATCTTCATAATACTCATAATACCAACCTGATAAAGATGCTCTATCAGCCCAAGACCCTGCTATGCAAGCTTTATCATTGGCTCCAAAGTCTAAAATAATGGTACCGGAAGGCGCATCCCAATATTCCTCATCTTCAAAATACCAACGAAAATCTCCATAATCTCCGCCTTCTATACGGAAACTGCCACTTCGATTCTCATTAAATATAAAGGAAGCATCTCTACTCCCTACTGTACCATTCCAAGTACCAGACAACCAATATTCGATATCATCATCCGTATCACAGGAACTTAATCCCACGACTAGCATACAGAGAAAGAAAACCTTTATATATTTCATCATAACTTTTTATTTAAGCAATGTCAAATCCGTCAGCGTAACTACTTCACCATCCAGTTTTCCTGAAAGATAATGATCACGTACCCATACATTCTCAAAATATTTCACTTCATTGGCAGGGAAAATCAAGATTAAAGTTTCCTTTGAGTTATCGGCCCATTTCCAAGTAAACATTCTTTCCGTAGTCTTTGTTTCCGAACCGTTGACAACTTTAATCACTTCTTTTGAAGTCAGATTATTTTTATTCTCAAATTGTAGCTGATAAGTACAAGTTCCGTCTTCGGTTTCATATTTCTCAGTCCAAGTTTTCCCGCAGAGTTTCTCATCGCTGTTCTCTATTGTAGTATAATAATTGTCATCCCCGCACGAAGCCAGTCCCATAGTCATTACACACAACAGCATTATTTTCGCAAAATTTAAAATCTTCATGATTATCAAGTTTAGTTAATATTTATAGGCAAACATACATAAAAATATTGAAACGCTTAATACTTCGCCTGAAATTTCTTGTAGAAGATTAAGAATAAGATAAAACCGGTCAATGCAAAAGGTACGCCTGCCAATGCCGGATAGCGATATCCGCCACTAAGAGCCAAGCCACCCACATACGCTCCGATGGCATTGCCCAAGTTGAAAGCCATTTGCACACAAGCACCGCCCAGCATTTCTCCACCGGGAGCCACACGAATAATCAAGACCTGTTCGGGGCTTGAAACAGCAAACAATCCCGCCGTACAAAGCGCCATCAATATAGCTGAACACCATGGATTGGGAGACAGAAAGAATATCATCAACAGTACAATGCAAATCATACCCTGTACTATCGTCCCCACCTTGCCCGGAGTATATTTATCCGAAAGCCGGCCACTCACCAGATTGCCGACCACCATGCCAAAGCCTGCCAAAACCATTAACGCCGTCACGCTTTCCGCACTAAAGCCCGAGACATTGGTCAGCAATGGCGTAATGTAACTATACCAACAAAAAACACCACCGTTACCCAAAGCCGTCGCCCCCAATATCAGCCAGGGAGCCGGTGTCTTCAAGAAGCGGAATTGCCCTTTGAAGCCGGTATCTTTCAATCCCTCCACTGCCGGGACCCATCGCCATATATAATAAAGAACTATCAACCCCCAACAACCTACCAACAAGAATGTAACCCGCCAAGAGAGCATATGGCTCAAAGAAGTGCCCAACGGTACACCGAACAGGTTGGCAACCGTCATGCCCGCTATCATAATGGATACGGCTTCAGAACTTTTCCCCTCGTCCGCCAACTTGCCAGCCACAATGGAAGCAACTCCGAAATATGCCCCATGCGGCAATCCCGAAATGAAACGTGCAGCCAGTAGCAACCAGTAATCGGGAGCCATTGCAGCACCCAGGTTTCCTACCAGCATCAAAGCCATCAATACCAACAAGATATGTTTCAACGGACGTTTACGTGCCAAAATCAGCATAGGAGCGCCGGCACAAACACCCAGCGCGTAGGCAGAAATAAAATGTCCCGCAACCGGGATACTGATATTCAAATCTTGGGCAACATAGGGCAAAATCCCCATCATTGTAAATTCGGCAATCCCCAATCCCAACGTACCGAATGCTAACGCAATAAGACTCTTCTTCATCTGAAAAAATACAACCTATAAAACAAACTTTTTACCGCTGCAAAAGTAATACATTGTATGTCTCAAAAGTACTTATTTTATAAAAAAGTAACTAAAAATTTGTACAATATGAATATAACCTATATTTTTGCGTACCGAAAAAGAACGCGTCAATAAGAGCTTAACTATCCTGTCATTCAGAGTTCGGACACGTTCTTATTATAATTCGATAACAATTTGTATAACTAAAAGGTAAAAGGAAAATGAAGAAATTTGCAATCTTATTATTTGTAGCAATGACTGCTTTATCAGTAAAAGCACAAGTGTATGTTGGCGGAAGTGTAACTTGGTGGCACAGTGAAGATATCGATGCAACGATTTTTGCACTGAACCCGGAAGTTGGTTACAACCTGAACGAGAAATGGGCAGTTGGAGGTGTGTTGACATTTGCACACAGCAAATTGGACGAAGGTAAATACAATGCTTTCGGCCTCGCCCCATATGCACGTTACTCTTATTATGAAAACAAGGTTGTCCGTCTGTTCGTTGACGGCGGTTTCGGCTTCTCTACTCAAAAGATAAAAGGAAGTGATTCTGTAAACGGCTTTGAACTCGGTTTCAAACCGGGTATCGCCGTTAAACTGAATAACAAGTTCAGTTTAGTTGCCAAATGCGGCTTTTTGGGCTACAGAGACGATTATATGGCTACAGACAGCGGCTATGGTTTCAACTTTACAAGCGAAGACCTTTCATTCGGTTTCCACTACGAATTCTAATTTGCACACAACATTTATATGCCCTAAGGGATGCTTTGTTCAGCATCCCTTTTTTATTGTCCGCATATCATTAAAGTACAGATTGGTTTCTAATTATTCAAACATTATAAATACTCGCACCCAAATTATTCGTATTTTTGCACATCGTTTATAAAATATGCAATAATGAAGAAGTTCGTGAAAGGAGTCCGGTTTGCTCCTAAAAACTATTCCGACGAAGTAGAAGCTAAGATTCAATATTATAAGAGAGAGGGATACAAATTACCGTCACGTCATTTGCTGCGTACGGAAGAACAACTGGCAGGCATACGCGAAAGTGCAAAAATAAATACTGCATTGCTCAATTATATTTCAGAAAATATCCGCGAAGGGATGTCCACCGCAGAGATAGACCACATGGTATATTGTTTCACGACAGACCACGATGCCATCCCCGCTCCTTTTCAATATGAGGGATTTCCGAAGAGCGTATGTGTCAGCATCAATGATGTAGTGTGTCATGGCATCCCCAGTACGAAAGAGTTTCTGCGCAGCGGAGATATTGTAAATGTGGATGTATCTACCATATATAAAGGATATTTCTCCGACGCATCCCGTATGTATATGATTGGAGATGTCCGTCCCGAAATGCAACGTCTGGTGCAGATTACCAAAGAGTGCCGTGACATCGGCATACAAACCGCGCAGCCTTGGGCACGATTGGGCGATGTGGGCGCTGCCATTCAGGAGCATGCCGAAAAGAACGGTTACAGTGTAGTACGCGACCTCTGTGGGCATGGCGTGGGCATCAAGTTCCACGAAGAACCGGATGTAGAACACTTCGGCAAACGCGGTACAGGTATGCTGATAGTACCGGGCATGACGTTCACTATCGAACCGATGATTAATATGGGCACTTACGAGGTTTTTATTGACGAAGCCGACGGTTGGACTGTATGCACGGACGATGGTCTGCCTTCCGCCCAATGGGAAAGCATGATTCTTATTACCGAAGACGGGAACGAGATACTGACACAATAAACACAATTATGAATATCACACTATTACTCGTTGGGATTATCGCAGGAGCCATCATCGGCTATCTGATAGCCGGCAGAAAAGCCGCTGCCCTAAAAACACAAGTAGAAGCCGCCGGAGAACGTGAAGCTTTACTGAACCGTACTGCCGAAGAGCGCATCATCCGCGAACGTTCCATTGCAGAGGAACGCTTGCAGGAAGCCGGCCGCCAAGCTGCGGAACGCCTTAGCGCACAAGAACGGCTGTTTGCCGAGCGTATTTCCGAACAGGCACACAGCTTCAACGAACGCCTTGCCGAACAGGAACGTTCTTTCGGAGAACGCATCACCGAACAACAACGGCAATGGGAACAACGTCTCGCACAACAAAAAGAAGAAGCCGAAACCCTGCATAAGCGTATGAATACCGAGTTTGAAAACCTTTCAAACCGCATTTTTCAAAGCAAGACAGAAGATTTCACCAAGCTGAATGCCGAGCATTTAGGCAATCTTCTGCGACCGCTGGACGAAAAAATAAAAGACTTCAAGGAAAAGGTAGAGCAAGTATACAGCACCGAAGCCAAAGAGCGCTTTTCACTGGGAGAGCGCATCAAGGAACTGGTGGAGTTAAATAACCGCCTCAGTGAAGACGCCAACAACCTGACACGCGCCTTGAAAGGTGACTCCAAGATGCAAGGCAACTGGGGCGAAATGATTTTGGAACGTCTGTTGCAAGCATCCGGTCTGATTGAGGGCGAACACTATTTCCGTCAGGAGTTTCTCAAAGACGAACGCGGTGAAGTGATTGTCAGCGAAGAAAGCGGCCAGAAGATGCAACCGGACATCCTCATCAAGTATCCCGACGAACGAGAGATGATAATAGACTCCAAAGTTTCCCTCACCGCCTACGCCGCCTATACATCCGCCGAAGACCGCGAAGAACAGATGCGCTGGCTCAAAGCGCATTTGCAATCTGTACGCAACCACATTGACGAACTCAGCCGGAAAGACTATTCGCACTACGACATCAAGTCGCCGGACTTCGTTATGATGTTCATCCCCACAGAAGGCGCTTACCTGCTTGCCATACAAAGCGACGCCAATCTTTGGGAATATGCCTACAACAAGAAAGTCGTACTTATGAGCCCCACTAACCTCATCAGCGCCCTGCGTCTTTCACTCGACCTGTGGAAACGGGAAAACCAAGTGAAAAACGTACAGGCCATCATCAAGCGCGGTACGGCCCTGTACGAAAAGATTGTGGGTTTCACCGACACCTTCCTCACCCTCGGCGACCGCATGGCAGCCTTGCAAAAAGACTACGACAAGGCGCTTAACCAACTGTCCGAAGGCAATGGAAGCGTAGTCCGCCAAGCAGAAATGCTGAAAGACATGAGCCTCACTCCGAAGAAACGCATCTCGGCAAGACTGCTCCCCAAAGAAGAAGCACAAGAAGATACAGAACAAGAAGACGAAAAATAAAGGCCTGATAATAACCTTAAAAAGACCTATGTTCTGAAAGATGAAGAACGCTGTCCGAAAGGGAAGATATTCTTACTTTTCCCTCGGCAGCACCTTATTCAATACCACATAGCCCGATATTCCGGCAAGTATCGTTCCTAAAAGCACACCAAACTTCGCCTGATTCAGCAATTCCGGATATTCGCCCGCAAACGAAAGATTGGCTATGAACAAAGATACGGTAAAGCCGATACCGCCCAGCAAGGAAACACCGGCTATATTCCTCCAGTTCATCCCCGCAGGCATCAAGGCCAAACCGCTTTTTATCGCCAACCACGTAAACAGATATATGCCCAGGAATTTACCTAAAAGCAAACCGGCAGCCACAGCCACACTTACATCTCCCACAATATTTCCGCTACCGCTGAACACCACACCGGCATTGGCAAAAGCAAACAGCGGCAAAATTACAAAGTTCACAGTTCCATGCAGATTGTCTTCCAATGACTGCAACGGACTAATAACATAATCGGATGCCTGTTCCACTTGTTTCAACGTAGCAATCTGTGCATTAGTCAGCACGATATTATCTGATTTGGAAACCGGAAACTCTCCTATAATATCACGAATGCGCTTGATATATTTACCTGCATCCAGACGGGGACGCGCCGGTATCACAAATGCCAGTATCACACCTGAGATTGTGCTATGTATGCCCGATTGCAAAAACAAATACCAGATAATTATACCGAAGAACAAAAAGAATATCTTCTGCGTCACTCCTAACTTACCCATATAGTAAAGAAATACATATAAAACAGCCGCTACTATCAAATATCCGTATGCCACGTCAGCACTATAAAACAGCGCGATAACCAATATTCCGCCAATATCATCCACCACAGCGAATGCCGTTAGAAATATCTTCAGACTCAACGGAACACGCTTGCCCAGCAAGCTGAGTACTCCCAAAGAAAAAGCAATATCCGTAGCCATGGGAATAGCCATACCACGCGTTTCGGGAGTACCGGAAATTACAAGAAGCGAATAGATGATAACCGGAACCAGCATACCGCCGCATGCTGCAATGAAAGGCAAAGCCGCCTTTCGGACAGAGGACAATTCACCGACCAACAACTCACGCTTTATCTCCAATCCCACTGCCAAAAAGAAAACAGTCATCAGGCAGTCGTTTATGAACTCTATCATCTTCAACGGATGCCCGCCATGAGAAAGCAGATTGAAGTTCCCGATACGCAAATGAAGCTCTTGAAGCAAAAAATCCTGATATATCGGCGATAAAGACGAGTTGGCTACAACAGCAGCCAAGATAGCAGTCAGAAATAAAAGAATGCTCGCCACTATATTCAGCGATGAAATGTTTTTCACAGTACGTAGAATTATCATAAATATTTGATTTAAGGTTTCATCATTCTCCGGGAAAGAGGTTGTGTCAAAACGTAAAAGCCCTATCACTCTGTCATTCTGAACGTAGTGAAGAATCTCTTCTCTTGATAATTAAAAGAGGAGATTTTAGCAACTAATCCAATTTCAGCACAGCCAAGAACGCTTTCTGTGGCACTTCTACATTACCAATCTGCTTCATTCTTTTCTTACCCCGCTTCTGTTTCTCAAGCAATTTTCGTTTACGGCTCACGTCACCGCCATAACATTTAGCCGTAACGTCCTTGCGAACAGCCTTTATTGTCTCGCGGGAAATAATCTTGGCACCGATAGCCGCCTGAATGGCGATATCAAACTGTTGTCTCGGAATCAGGTCTTTCAGCTTCTCACACATACGGCGTCCCAGTTCGTATGCATTGTCAAAGTGCGTCAAGGTAGAAAGGGCATCCACCGGTTCGCCATTCAAGAGGATATCCAGCTTCACCAGTTTGGAGGGACGAAAACCGTTTGCATGATAATCGAAAGAAGCATATCCTTTGGAAATACTTTTCAGCTTATCGTAAAAGTCTATAACGATTTCACCCAGCGGCATATCATAATATATCTCCACACGATTACCGGAAATATACTCCTGTTTCACCAGCTCGCCGCGCTTGCCCAGACAAAGTGTCATAATCGGGCCGATATAATCCGTGGTGGTAATCACGGACGCACGGATATAAGGTTCTTCAATGCGGTCTATCAGAGTAGGATCGGGCATACTGCCGGGGTTGTGCACCTCGGTCATGTGTCCTTGCTTGTCGTAGATATTGTATGATACGTTCGGCACAGTGGTAATCACATTCATATCAAATTCACGATCCAAACGTTCCTGTACAATCTCCATGTGGAGCAATCCCAGAAATCCGCAACGGAAGCCAAAGCCTAAAGCTAATGAAGATTCGGGCTGGAAAGTCAGTGAAGCATCATTCAGTTGCAGTTTTTCCAAAGAAGAGCGCAAGTCCTCAAAGTCTTCCGCCTCAATGGGATATACACCGGCAAAAACCATTGGTTTCACTTCTTCAAAACCGGCAATCGCTTCCTTACACGGACGGGCTATATGTGTAATCGTATCGCCCACTTTTACTTCTTTGGAAGTCTTAATGCCCGAAATAATATAGCCTACATCGCCCGTACGCAGTTCCTGACGGGCAACCATATCCATCTTCAGCACGCCTATCTCATCCGCATCGTATTCCTTGCCCGTATTGAAGAACTTCACTTTATCTCCTTTACGTATCACACCGTTCACAATCTTGAAATAGGCTATAATACCGCGGAAAGAATTGAATACGGAGTCGAATATCAAAGCCTGCAAGGGTGCCTCTTCATCACCTTCGGGATGAGGAATACGCTCGACAACTGCCGCAAGAATTTCCTCAACACCCATCCCCGTCTTACCGGAAGCACGGATTATCTCTTCACGCTTGCAGCCGAGCAATTCCACGATTTCATCCTCTACCTCTTCGGGCATGGCACTTGCCATATCACATTTATTGATTACCGGAATAATCTCCAAATCGTGCTCAATGGCCATATAAAGATTAGAGATGGTCTGTGCCTGTACACCCTGTGAAGCGTCTACAATAAGCAACGCGCCTTCACAGGCAGCAATGGAACGGGACACCTCGTAGGAAAAGTCCACGTGTCCCGGAGTATCAATCAAGTTCAGAATATACTTCTCGCCCTTGTACATATACTCCATCTGGATAGCATGGCTCTTAATGGTGATACCTCTCTCCTTTTCCAAATCCATATCATCCAGCATCTGTCCTTCAGTTACTTGGATAGTATTGGTGAACTCCAACAGACGGTCGGCCAAAGTTGACTTACCATGATCGATATGGGCTATGATGCAAAAGTTACGTATATTCTTTTTCATTCGTTTCTAAAATTTTGGTGTGCAAAGATACAAAAAGGAGAAGACAAAAAAAATGCGTTGATAACATATCAAATGTATCAACGCATTTTTTATAACATTCCAATCTCTTTCTTAGTTCAGCTTTACAAACAGTTCGCCTTCAACTTCTTGAGTAGAAATCTTGTCTTCCCTCAATAACCAGCCAAGACCCAAGAACAAATCTTTATCTACCAATTTTGTGGCTTTCTTGATTTGTTTAGCAGTTAAACCTTCAGTTTCATTCAGTGCATTCCAAATTTTTCCTGCAGTTTCACCAGCTTTTTCTTTTAACATTTTCTCTTTATTTTTAGTTAGACATGCTTAAAAATCCGTTTCCATAAAGAAGAAATCAGATTTTATTTCAGCGGCAAAGATAGCTATTTTTATGTTATATAACACGTTAACTCTATTTTTTTTCATATTCCTGTCATAAAAACGGCTAAAATCATCTTATTTTTGCTGTTTTTCCAAGTACTCAGCCCATATTGTCGCAGCTCCTTCTACCATTTTAGCACAGGGACGTTTGGCATAATACTGTTCCGTACGGGCTTCGGGAACGGAGGACTCCTCCGGCTTTTTCAGCCCCAGTAATTCGGCGCAAATCATCGAACCGTTACGTTTTTTGAATTCTTCAGCAAGTTCCTGTACCAGTGCATAGTTGGCGGCTTTTCCCTCGCGGTCTTTACCGTCTACAGCGCCTTTTTCCAATCCCGCCAACAAGAACATACCGCAGGCAGCACCACAAGTCTGACGCATCCGCCCGATACCGCCGCCAAAAGAGGCGGACATACGCAAAGATTGCTCTTCCGTAAAACCGTACATATCAGCAAAGGCAGCTACTACCGATTGCGAACAGTTATAGCCGCTCTTAAACAACTCAACGGCTTTCTCTATCCTGTCTTTCATCATCTTATTATCTTAATCTGTAATCTCCAACATCATAGGGCAATGGTCCGAATGTACCGCATCGTTCAGAATACGCGCTTCTTTCAGCATCGGACGTACCGGCTCATTCACCATGCAATAATCTATACGCCAGCCTTTATTCTTTGCCCGCGAATTAAAACGGTAACTCCACCATGTATATTCCTGTTTGTCAGGGTGCAGCTGGCGGAAAGTATCTATAAATCCTTCATTCAGAAAGCGGGTCATCCACTCTCTTTCTTCAGGCAAGAAACCACTGTTTGTGGCATTACGAACAGGATCGTGAATATCTATTGCTTCATGGCAGATATTATAATCACCGCAGAGAATCAGCTTGGGACGGGTGTGTTGCAACTCTACCACATATTGCCGGAACTTCTCCAGCCACACCATTTTAAAGGCCTGACGCTCGTCACCGCTTGTTCCCGAAGGATGATAAACACTCACAATGGACATATCGCCATAATCGGCACGGATAAACCGCCCTTCATTATCGTACTCTTCAATACCCATACCATATTCCACATGGTCCGGTTCACGTTTAGTCAAGATAGCGACTCCGCTATATCCCTTCTTTTGGGCGGAATACAGATAATGCTTGTAGCCCAATGCATCAAGCGCTTCTGCAGGGTATTGTTCCGGCTGCAGTTTGGTTTCCTGCAAGCACAACACATCCGGCAGCTCACTCGCCAACCATTCGGGAAGCCCCTTGGCCACGGCAGCGCGCAAACCGTTTACATTGTAAGTTATAATCTTCATGTCTGTCTGTTTTGAGTTTATCTATTCAGTTACTTTATGCTGCTTCTCCCACTCCAACAATTGAATTTTACGTTCCAATCCCCAATGATAACCACCAAGAGCACCATCCGTACGTAGCACCCGATGACAGGGAATCAAAACGGAAACAGGATTCCAACCGATAGCCGACCCTACGGCCCGGCACGCTTTGGGAGATTGTAGTGCGGCAGCAATCTCACTGTACGTAGCCGTTTCACCGAAAGGTATTTTTAGCAGTTCCTGCCACACACGCAACTGAAAATCAGTTCCTTTCAAGTGCAAAGGCACAACATCCCTATTATCCTTATCCGCAGACAAAGCATTCAAGGCCTTGCGCTGATACTCGTCCGTATGTTCTTCAAAGCAAGTTCCGGGAAACCGGCTTGTCATCTCGGCCAATGCAGCATCTCTGCTTCCGGTTACGAATGCCATATAACACACGCCTTTAGACGTAGAAGCAACCAACATTTCTCCCAGAAATGTATCCGCAAAAGAATAGGCTATAGATTCTATCGTTACGAACCTTTCGTTTAACAGGGAATGTTTCATTATAAGCTTGATATTAATAACATTATATTCAATATTGTCACAATAGCTGCAATCGTATAGAGTACAAATGTGCTCCACTTACTGTTTACGTATGGTCCCATTACTTTACGGGATGAAGTAAGGCTCACTTGCAAGAATACGGTAAACGGTAGCTGTATGCTTAATATCATTTGAGAAATCAGTAATCCTTTAAACGGGTCACCGATAAAGAAAATCAATAATAAGGCAATACCCAAAGAAAGAATTACTCCCACCTGCGAGTGACTGTCCTTAATGTGATATGATTCACCGAATATGCCGGCAAAAATGGAACCTGCCGCCATGCCGCTCGTAATCGTCGAAGATATGCCCGCCATCAGCAAAGCCAACGCAAATACTATCGCAGCGCTACTTCCCAGCAACGGGTCCAACAATGATTTTGCCTGCTGCAATTCTTCTACCTGAACTCCGCTCTTAAAGAAAGTGGCAGCCGCCAGCAATATCATTGCACTGTTAATGGCCCACCCCACAACCATGGAGAACAACGTATCAAATAATTCATACTTCAATACTTTACGGATAGAAGCATCATCCTGCTTATTGTACTCATGGCTCTGTATCACTTCCGAGTGGAGAAACAGATTATGAGGCATCACCACAGCACCAAGTACGCTCATGATGATGAGCATACTCCCTTCCGGAAACGAAGGAGTCACCCAGCCCTGTACAGCCATATGCCAATCAATCTTGACGAGAAAAAGCTCGTAGATGAATGAAAGTCCTATAACGGACACAAATGCAATGATAGCTCTTTCAATCTTCTTGTAGGAGTTAGTGAAAAGCATTACCGAAACGAAAACCGTAGTCAGCACCGAACCCCACACAATCGGGATATCCAGCAACATTTGCAGTGCAATGGCTCCACCTAATATTTCAGCCAGAGAGGTAGATATGGAAGCCAGCACAGCCGTTCCCAGTATAGGGCGTGATACCCATTTGGGAGTGTACTGCGTGGCAGCCTCCGACAAGCACAATCCGGTGACGATGCCCAAGTGGGCCACATTATGCTGCAAGATTATCAGCATAATGGTGGAAAGGGTCACTACCCACAACAGTGAATAACCGAATTCCGAACCTGCCGCAAAATTTGACGCCCAGTTTCCCGGATCAATAAAACCTACCGTAACCAACAGTCCCGGACCAATATATCTGAATACGTCCAAACCACCCAGATAACGTTTGTGGTCTTTCCGTTGTAAGTCTTTAAAAATATTCTTCATTGTGTTGTTTTTATTTGGGAGTATAAAAGTACTCAAATAAAAAACAAATACACTATAACTTGGTTCAAAATCAAAAAGGGATGCACTAAAATGAATTCAGGTATCATTCTTTCATTCAGAGGAACTTGTGACAAAGAATCTTCTCTCTTATTATGTAAGGAGAAGAGATTCTTCACTCCGTTCTGAATGACAGAATGATAGCTGAAATTCGTTTTGACACCCCTCTTTTAAAAATTCCCCCTTTTTTAATCAAAGCAGATTTAATATCCCATTTCGTGCAACGCTTTACAAAGCTGGTCGGGACAAGAAGTGGGACGTCCGCCACAGCGGATACCTTCCAAACGGGAAATCACCTCACTTACCGGCATTCCGGTAACCAAGCGGGACAGCCCCTGCAGATTGCCGTTACAGCCACCCCAGAATGCGATATCCTTTACGATTCCGTCTTCCACTTCAAGTTCGATATTACTACTGCACGTGCCTTTAGTCTTGTAAGTATAAGTCATTATTCTTCGCTTTCTTCCGGCTTCATATTGGTATAAACCGTCTGTACATCGTCAAACTCTTCCAGACGTTCCACCATTTTATCGATAGTTTCACGATGTTCCGGCTCAACATCCTTCAAGTCATTTGCGATATAGGTAAATTCACCGCCGACGTCCTCAAATCCACCTTCTTCCAAGTGTTTCTGGATAGCTGCATAGCTTTTCGGGTCGCCATAGATGGTGATTGTGCCTTCTTCTTCATCCTCTTCATAATCTTCGTCAATGTCGAAGTCAATCATATCAAGAATGAACTCTTCCATATCCATTCCGTCTTTCTTCTTGAAAGTAAACACACATTTATGGTCGAACAAGAAAGCCAATGAGCCCATTGTACCCAAGTTTCCGCCAAACTTGTTGAATACGCTGCGTACATCCGCCACTGTACGAGTGGGATTGTCGGTCAAAGTATCAACGAATACAGCTACACCATGAGGTCCGTATCCTTCATAAGTCATGCTCTTGTAGTCACTCTGGTCTTTACCCATTGCGTTTTTGATAGCGCGTTCAATGTTATCCTTCGGCATGTTTTCACGCTTACAAGTAGCGATAACGGAACGCAATGTCGGATTGTTTTCCGGCTCAGGCCCTCCGGCTTTCACTGCAATAGCAATTTGTTTACCCAGTCTTGTAAAGGTCTTAGCCATATGACCCCATCTTTTCAATTTGGCAGCTTTTCTATATTCAAACGCTCTTCCCATTGGAATAAATATTTATGAGTTATAAATTATGAATTATGAGTTATATGAGAATTATAAAACTTTTTTTAACGAAGTTTCGCCCCCAGCTTGTCTTCCAGGTTCTTCACCAGCTTGGACATGATTTTATCAATCATTTTGTCGTTCAACGTCTGATTTTCATCCTGCAGCAAGAAGCTTACGGCATACGATTTCTTTCCGGCTTCCAGATTCTTGCCTTCATAGACATCGAAGAGAGACACTTCCTTCAGTAGCTTCTTCTCCGTTTCATAGGCAATTTTCTCAATTTCTGCAAACTGCACTTTCTTGTCAAGCAGTAAAGCGAGATCGCGTTTCACAGCCGGGAACTTGGAAATCTCGGTATAGTTTACTTTCACGTTCTTAACCGCCTTCATCAACTCTTTCCAGTTCAGGTCGGCATAGTACACTTCATTGTCGATGTCGAACGCTTTCAGTAGTTTTCTTGTCACCACACCGAATGTGGCCAAACGCTTACCGCCTCTTGTCTGTACGGATAAGGCCGCAGCATATATGTCGTCCGTAAGATTACCTACCACCAAATCGTGCATCTGCAATCCGAGACGGGCAAATATATTTTCAACATACGCCTTCAATTCATATACGGAGCTATCCTCGTCTTGGTGTGCCCATGAGTTGGAAACCCTTTTACCGGTAACCCATAAGCCCAGATGATAATCTTCTGAGTAAGGAGCAAGCGCCTTTTCTGGATTACGCTTCTCTTCGTTGAAGTAATAACAGTTGCCGAATTCAAAGAATCTCAAATCGGCATTCTTACGGTTGGCATTATGAGAGATGCTCTCCAGCCCGCCAAACAGCAAAGACTGACGCATGGCGTTCAAGTCTGCACTAAGCGGGTTCATCAACATCACGAGGTTCTTGGAGGGATAAGACTCCAATCCGTCATAATATGCGGCGCGCGTCAGCGAGTTATTCAAAATCTCATTGAAACCGCAACCCACCAATTGTTCGGCAACCAGATTTTGTAATCTGTTGGACTTGTCCCATTCGCCTTTCGTTGTCAGGCTGGACTTCAAGGCTGTCGGAATCTCTACATTATTATAACCGTATATACGGAGAATATCTTCTATTACATCGCAGTCACGCTGTACATCCACACGATAAGGCGGAACATCCAGCATCAAGCCCTCTGCCGTTTCACTGACAATCTTCATTTCCAGACTTGTCACGATACTCTTTATAGTTTCTACCGGAATAATTTTGCCCACCAATGAATGAACCTTCTCATAAGAGAGTTCCACCCTGAAATCTTGGGCAGGAGCGGCGCATACATCCTTTATATCGGAAGAGATAGTTCCGCCGGCAAGTTCCTTCACCATCATCGCAGCCAGTTTCAAGCAGTAAAGGGTAGCGTTCGGGTCGATACCTCTTTCAAAGCGGAAAGAAGCATCCGTATTCAAACCATGACGACGGGCTGTCTTACGCACCCAAGTCGGATGGAAATAAGCGCTTTCAAGGAATACATCTTTGGTCGTTTCCGTAGAACCGGAATCCAATCCACCGAATACTCCGGCGATACACATTGCCTCTTCTTTGTTGCAAATCATCAGGTCGCGTTCGCTCAGTTTACGCTCTACACCATCTAAAGTGACAAAGGGAGTACCTTCGGGCATAGTCTTCACAATTACCTCACCGCCTTTAATCTTGTCGGCATCGAAGCAATGAAGCGGCTGACCGAATGCATGGACGATGTAGTTCGTAATATCCACTACGTTATTAATAGGACGCAAACCGATGATACGGAGTTTGTTTTGCAACCATTCCGGGCTCTCCTTTACGGTTACACCTTTTACAGTCACCCCGGCATAACGCGGACAGGCCTCACTGTTTTCCACCGTAACCTTAACATCAAGGTCTTGGTTCTCAACGGCGAAACCATCCACAGACGGTTTCTTCAGAGAAGTAGGCAGGCCGTTCTGTACCAGATAAGCGTACAAATCGCGAGCCACACCGTAGTGCGAGCAAGCATCGGCGCGGTTGGGAGTAATATCCACTTCCAGCACGTAGTCGCTCTTAATGTTATAATAGTCTTTGGCAGGTGTGCCCGGCACAGCCGTTTCCGGCAGTACGATGATGCCCGCATGGTCTGTACCGATGCCGATTTCATCTTCCGCACAAATCATACCGTTGGACTCTACACCACGAAGTTTTGATTTCTTAATTGTAAAGCATTCATCGCCGTCGTAAAGTTTTGCACCCAAAGTAGCTACTACTACTTTCTGTCCCGCAGCCACGTTAGGCGCACCGCATACAATCTGTACAGGCTCGCCCTGTCCCAGATTTACAGTAGTGATGTGCATGTGGTCTGAATTAGGATGAGCTTCGCATGTCAGCACTTCTCCAATGACCAGACCTTCCAGTCCGCCTTTAATGGTTTGCACCTCTTCTACGCTTCCTGTTTCCAATCCTATGGAAGTCAGTGCAGCGGCGACTTCATCCGGTGTCAAATCGAAATCGACATACTCTTTCAACCAATTATAAGAGATATTCATATCATTATTTTTTTATTGTTTCCAAAAGTGACCCGCAAAGTTAATAAGTTTTTCCTGTAGAAAGGGAAAAAAAGTCAGGAAATCTTCGATAGTATATATTCTTTCACCTGTTCCCATGACTGATTTACAAACATATCAGGCATCGGTTCTACCTCTGCATCATCAAAATAGACCATACTTTTCATTGCCATGAAAACAGAACCGTCATTATATTTGGCAGCATAAAAGTTGAAGATTTCTTCTTATGAATATGAGGAGATTCCTTTAATATGGTCAATGAAGCGATTTCCGCTATTGATTCTCTCAGAAACTCAACCTCACAGTCTATTGTACCAAAAAAATCCAAATCAATAGATTTACGATGTCCTAATTGCAAAGCGAGCGCAGTCCCCCCTACCAATCTAGTATTATTAAGTACCGGCAATTTTTGCATTTTTTTCAGGAGTTCCAAAGTTGAGGATTCAACTGTTTCCAAGTATAACATCTGAACTTTTTTTTAGGAGTTTTCGAAATCGCAGCAATATATGCCAATGCACGGGGTTCCAAACATCTTAATTCCTTTACGATTTCTACAATTTGAGGTAAACCATAATATGCTTTAATGAGGTTCCAATCGTTCAATAAACCATATTCCAAAACCCTTTTTATCACATATTGTGCATGTACGTCAAAGTCAATATCTTCTTTGCGTACATCCCAAAACAGATGTGGAGAGAATTGTTGTATATATTCATTTGCAGACATGATACCTATTTCTTTTGTTTACAAAGGTAATATTCTTTTTCCTAAAATCAATATATTAGCCATATAAAAACAGCCGGAATCACTAAACTAAGCGATTCCGGCTGCGCCTAAAACAAGATAACCGCTGTTACCTGTCATCTAATCCTGCCGTCTGCGAACGACAGAGGGTGCGCCAAGCTCTTCCCGCTCCGTCACTTCGATGTACCCTTCCTGTTCCAATTCAAACAGTGCAGGATACACCCGTAACTTGTCGGCATTGGCATTCCGAATAATATCGTCCACCGTCACCACTGCATCCACAGCGTCTATATAATCTCTGATTTTCTGCGTATCAATCGCTTTATAATCCATCATACTAATAAATTGCTCAATCGAAACCCCAGAAAGGACACCTTCCAATTTATAGCGCACAAACAGACGCTCAAAATCATTGTAACTATACATAAACTTTGCTTTGGATTTAACGGAAGCAAAGTTCTGCCTTTTATATCGTTTATCCTATACAGCATTTTGGAATGCTAACCAATTATCGAAGTATTTTTTTATATATGAAAGCTCGCCATGAATTGGGTGCTATTCGCATCAAAAAACGAATAACTATATTCCTTATAAATTCACTGGTAGATATGAAGTGTATTTGTTTCAACATCTGTTGAAAGCGTAATTCATCCATAGCATATTTCCATCCACCGCGTCGTTTAAACATTTCTGGAGACAATCGGAATAATAACAAGCTCTCTTGGATGTTATAAAACTTTGAGCCATTCATCAACATACGTATCCACAAATAATAATCTTCAAATAGAGGAAAATGCTGATAACCGCCTGCAGCTAACACCGCATTCTTACGAAACATTGCAACAGGATGATTTATCGGACAGCGTTTTTTTGCATACATTTTAATATCAACATGGCTCTTTGGTAATTTTCGAGTAGAAAGTATATTTTCTATATTATTTTCGAACTCATCTATCCAAGCACTGCAAATATCAACATCTGGGTAGCGTTTAAAAATCTCAATTTGCTTTTCAAAACGGTTTTGCTTTGATATATCGTCGGTGTCCATACGGGCAACCAAATGATTAGAACAATGTTTTAACCCTATATTTAAAGCCTTTCCAAGCCCTTGATTACAACTTAATGGAATGATTTTTATATTATATTTGATACTATATTCTTCAACTATCTCATCTAATTCTTTAGTTAACCTCCCATCTTTAACTAAAACAATTTCATCTGGTAGTAAAGTTTGATTTAAAATGCTGTCCAAACTTTGTCGTAAAAAAGTTGGATTCTCTTTGAAGTACAAAGAAAGTAATACAGAAAATTTGAATGCCATTTATAAGAATTTGTGGATGGATAATTCATGATAACTGTTTTCTAATAAATTTGATTATCTTATTGTGACCAGTACGACCGAACAAAAAATATAATGTCCGATGAAGCATCATTTTTATAGTAAAGTAAAAATCTTTCTTTACCCATTTTCCATCAAAATGGTGTATACAATATGTTTCTTCTCTTATAGAAATATCTCCAATACAAAAGTTTTTCGGAGAAAAATAATAGAATGGTTTTACATCAATATATTCTTTCTTATCGGCTACTATTTCAGAAATCAGTAATGGTACAGGTCGCATATCATAATTACCATTATCTTTTATAAAAGGTCTATCTATGTAATAGTCTAAACACTCTTTAACCCATGGCGAGCCTTGTTCCGCACCCATCACAGCAGCTTCTATATCTCCACCAGCTTCTTCACCAAGAAACTGCTGTTCTTCTAATAAAGAATCAAAGGATTTAATAACTTCAACATCCGCATCTAAATAAATTCCGCCATAATTATATAAAGCATAAAAACGAATATAATCTGCAGCAAATGCATATTTTCTTGCTTCAAAAGCTTGCTTCAACCAAAGATTAGAATTGATATCTATGCGATGCGTATCCCATAATATAATTTCATAATCAGATAAATACTTTATCCACGATTCAATACAAGTATTAACAATTGGCGGATATGGCTCACCACTAAGCCAACAAAAATGAATAACTTTAGGTATCATTGTTTTCTACGTATAGAAGAAAGTAAATAGTAAGCAGAAAAAAGGACCACCAATATGATATTTATTTCAGTAATATACAAAAGAAATGCTACTACACTTTTAGATGAACCTTTAAAAATATCATAAAAATAATTTTTAAAAAAGCCAGAGGATAAACCTGAGAAAATAATAGAAATAAAACCAAAATCAGCAAAAATATATGCCAAACCGAAAGAAGGCATATAACCATCTGCAGAATAATCAGGATATATTTTATAATTTAAAAGAGCAAAGCCAAAATCTTTGGGTTTAGATTCCCAAAGGAAACGAGGAATTATTTTATACCAAGAGCTCAAAGATATTTCACCATAGAAATATTCAATTTTTCCCTTAACAAACATTTCTAGTGCTATACTTTGTTGCTTATATACATCAAAATAAGATAATGCATTTTCAAAAATACTAATATTTGAAGTCTTTAAACTTTGGGTAAAATGATAACCCACTAATAACATAAATATAATAGGAAATAAAAAAAGAAGATATTTATAATTCATTTCCCTATATTCCTCCCACATTGTTGAAAAAGTTATAACAGTACCCAATATTGCCATTTTACTACCTGATAAGACCAAAACCAGAGACAACACAATTATTGTCTTTGTAATTTTCCTCTTTCTCACAAACAAAATGATAATCAGAAATAATAATAACGTCTTAACAATTTCATAAAATGATGCATATGGAGAAAATACCACATATTCATAAAATTCTCTCAAACCACGAAATGACAAGCCAAAACTTAGCAAATGAGGTATAAGAGGTATTGATAATATCAGTAACAAGATGAATGTAAAAGTTATTATCAATCTATTATTTTTAAAAGGATATACCTTTAATAAAGGTAGCTTTAGAAGTGTACCTATATAAATAAAAAAGACAGATAGAGCAACAACAAAATCTGACAAGATAGAATCCTCACCAGCATCCAAAATAATTAAAATAATTTGAGGAATTACAATAAACAATAATGGATATTGGATTGACAAAGTAAAAGGATTAAAGAGCTTGCGATACCGAATAACAGACCGCCAACAAAGAAATATGATAAAAATCAGAGTGACAAAGAGCATACTTTATAAAGTAAACTTATCCAATTCTTGTTTCAATGTTTCAATATATTTTTTCCCATATTTAAGATCTGGTTCCATGTAATTTCCTTCCCCCCATTCATTCCATGATTTTAAAAACACAATCATATTATCAGCTTTTTTTTGCAAAGTAGTTGCAAGTGCTTTACGAACATGAAAACGAAATAATTCAGGAGTAGAGTTATTCAAAACATACCCATTAAACCCACTTCGGGGTGTATGATCCCAATTTGGTATTATTGTCGGATATATATTATCCTCCATTTCCTCCTTGCCAATAAAATGTGAAGAAACACTTTTATAATTAGCAATTCTTGGTATTCCAGTCACAATGGAATATAATTTATCAAAACACTTCTCTATAAAACATCTTTTCGATACAGCACTCCACAATCGTACTATATTAACTCCATCAAATCCTAAAGACAAAGTATTATCTATATCTACTTGTTCCGGATCTCTTCCTAATTGCCCTAATTGTCCAACAAAATAAAAACCATTCAATCCATGCTTTTGAGCTAAACTACGCCAATCTCTTATAAATTCTTTAATTCCTTCAAATTGCAAAGGACGATAAATTAGAAAAAGAATTTTCCCATCTACGGTTATATAACGTTCATCTTTAAAAGCTGGAAGTAAACTCTCAAAATGAACTGTATTATCATCATGTCCAAGATATCGTTGCTCTATTAAAGTTTTTTTAGAAAAAGAGTGCCCTGTATTATCCCAAAATTTAGAATGCCATGACTCATTGGCCCAACATAAACAAAACGGGAAATTAGGTTCTTTTAATCGTAAAACTTCATTAAAAGGTAACTCCAGCTCTTGCTTTCCTGCTCCAAACCAATAGTGATAATAGCAGAAGCCTTCAATACCAGCCTCTCTTGCCAAATCAGCCTGATCAATTCTTGATTGGGGCAATCTTAAATCATAATATCCTAAATCTGCAGGAACTTTAGGCTGATAATGCCCACGAAAAAGAGGTTTGGCCTTTCCTACATTAGTCCATTCTGTAAATCCCTTCCCCCACCATTTATCATTGTCTGGAGTTGGATGAAATTGAGGTAAATAAAATGCTATTACACGAGGCTTATTTTGTTTCATTATTTATCTTTTTTATTAATTTAACAGGATTTCCGGCCACCACAGAATACGGTGGCACATCTTTTATCACCACTGAATTGGCCCCAATTATACTATTACGCCCTATTTTCACATTGGGTAATACACAAACATTTTCACCAATCCACACATTATCTTCTATAATAACAGGTCCTTTTGAATGCAATATTCTTTTAGAAGGGCAAATATGTATGTCTGATTTATTATTAAAACCATGAGAATGATCTGTAATCAGTACATTACTACCAATCAACACATTATTGCCTATCTCAATCCTGTCTATAGCCCCAATATGACATCTAAAATTAAAACAAACATTATTCCCTATGGAAACAGAAGGAGCATATTCATTTCCTTCATATTTATCCCAACATTCTATACGCAATCCAGCATGAGCATAAAAACTATCATAACTTATATATTTATGACCTAATATATAGAACGGACGCTCCATAAAAACTTGCCCATGATTGTGAGAAAGATATTTAAAACGTTTACTTGCTATATAACTAAAAAACGTCGAAATGAAAATCGACAGTTGATAAGGATAAATATAGAGAGACAAACGACCTATTAAATTCAAAATAAATTGTTTCATAAATATCCAATAAGATTATTTATTTTATTTCGGATTGAAGCAAAAATTCCTTTCGTAAAAGGATACATTTTCATACAATAATAATCTGATTTAGAATAATATACCAGCAACGACTCACATATATTGTTTTGAAGGAAAGAATATTTTTTCTTATGATACAATAAAGTTTGATACCATTGAAACAAGAATTTGAGAAGCTCTTTCTTTACAAATATAAATGTCGATTCCGAAATTCGTTTATCAATTCTCAATTCAGACAATATATCCAAGAATGTTACAGCAAATGTATGAAATAAATCATATCCTCCTTTTCCTGCTTCATCTTGCATATTTTGATACTTTTCATCACAAATTACATAGATAGGCTGTTGCCTAATATTCAAGAGTAAAGAAGTATTAGGAAACATCTTATTAAATTCTATTGTATCTAATGATTTTACATCAATATCCCATATAGATAAACCAGCACTCCAACTTGCCCAATATGATAATGTATATATAAAAGCATCTAAATTCGGACAATCTATAAACCCACCTTTTTTTAACTGATTGTCAGAGAAATAAATTATAGGTTTATCTTTCTTGTACTTACTTACTATCTCTAACCAATGATTAATCGTACCAGGAACTATTACACTTCTATGATTAAGCATTTTACGAAGCAGACCATTTCCCTGTTGTAAAGCAGTCACTAAATTGAGAAAACCCTTATCTTCAGTTCTTATATAACGTAAATTTGTATAGTGGAAAATTGATAAATCATCAACTAAAGTTGAGTTTTCTCCATTATCAGCGATAACAACCTCGAATAAATTAATATCTATATCCTGAGAATAAATAGCCCTAAGTGTAGGTATTATCCATTGTGAAGCCCCATTTGTTGGAATACAAATAGACAAAAGTAAATCACCATCCTTCATTTGAAGTCATTAATTATTCTAACAATATCTATAAGTTCACCTTGAAGCATCACCGGACTAATAGGTAACGACAATTCTTGCTTATGAATCAACTCTGTAATAGGATAACTCTGTAAGTTCCACTCCTTATAGCATTCCTGCTTATGAGGTGGGACGGGATAATGAATCAGGGTTTGTATGCCATGAGCAGTCAGATATTCTTGCAGCTCATCCCTGCGCGGACACAACACGGGGAAAATATGAAAAACATTGGCTTCTTCGGGCATCTGCTTCGGGTAAGAGATTAAAGGATTATGAATATTTGCGTAATAATATTCGGCAATCCGCTTACGCTTGTCGTTATCATCGTCCAAATACCTCAGTTTTACATCTAGCACAGCTGCCTGTAGCTCATCCAATCGAGAATTGCGTCCCTTGTACTTGAATATATACTTTTTCTGAGAGCCATAATTGGCCAATACACGTACTGTCTCTGCCAAAACCCGGTCATTGGTGGTAACGGCTCCACCATCGCCCAAAGCGCCCAAGTTCTTGCCCGGATAAAAACTATGTCCTGAGGCATCGCCCAATGAGCCTGTAAGCTTCCCGCAATAACGGCAACCATGAGCCTGTGCATTGTCCTCTACAAGTTTCAGGTTATACCTTCTGCAGAGTTCACCTATTTTCTCCGTATAAGCACAACGCCCATAAAGATGTACAATCAGAATAGACTTTGTTCTTTGCGTAATGGCAACTTCTATTTTTTTATCATCTATCTCCAAAGTCTCAATATCAGGCTCCACCAATATTGGAACTAAATTGTTCTCCGTAATTGCCAAAATAGAAGCGATATATGTATTTGCAGGGACAATAACCTCGTCACCTTCTTTCATAATTCCAAGCTCGATATAAGCACGATAAATCCATATCAAAGCATCCAGCCCATTGGCACAACCTACCGTATAGTCAGTACCGATATAAGAAGAATAATGATCTTCAAATGACTTATTGGCCTCACCTTGCAAATACCAACCGGAACGAATCACATTGGTTACTGCATTTTCTATCTCTTCGGAATTTTTCTCCGTTATTTTCTTTAAATCCAAAAACTTTATCATATTTTTTTTCTATATGCTAAGAAATCATCATAATTCCGTATATAATCATCTTCCGAATACCCTTCGGATGCCAGTACCAAACAAATAGAACCAGAAGAGAACCCTTGTTCCGAAGCCCAAATACCGGGGGGAACGTGCAAGCCGTAAAAAGGCCTATTCAGCAATACCGTACGCTTGTTGATGCCATCGTCCAGCACAACCTCGAAACTACCGCTAGCTGCTATAAGGAACTGATGGCATTCTTTATGAGCATGAGCCCCTCGAGCTTCACCACCGGGAATATCATAAGAATAAAAAACTCGCTTTACATCAAAAGGTACATGAATACTGTTGTACACATAAGTCAGATTTCCTTGTTCTTCATGATTTTTCTCCAATTGATAAAGGGAGCAATCAAAAACTGTCAGCATCTTATCTTGCATATCGCAGAAATTCATCATAGTCCATTATATAATCATCGGCATTATAGTCTGTTGAAGACACTATCAAAGCTAACGAATTTGTTGAAAAGTTATTCATTACACGCCATATACCTTTTGGCACATAAACACCTACGTAAGAACGATTTAGGCTAAAAGCCTTTCGTTCTCGCCCATCATCCAGACAAACGTCGAAACTACCAGACAGGGCAACTATAAATTCTTCATTCTCCTTATAGGCATGCCCTCCACGCTCCACGCCGCCCGGCACATCATATATCCAATAAGTGCGCTTGATTCTAAAAGGTATCTGCTTAAGTTCCTCTATAATGGAAAGGTTTCCGCGACCATCAGCTATTTTAGGAAGATTAAATAATTGCATTATATTTATATTTTTAATCTTTCATAAGAATCTATCATAGATCCTGAAGTACAATTCAAGATACGTGCACCTAGATATTGAGAGAATTGTTGCAACAAATCATGACTCTGAAACATAACAAAAAGTATATATAAAAATTCATGTACTCTAAAAGGCCGTTCTTCAGCTATACAGCAATTCATAAATGGCTTTAATTGAGGTTTTTCTTTATCATAATAATGAGAATCTAATGAACACAATTGATTTAGGTCATTAACAGCTAACTCTAGAAACATATTATGATCGGCTCCATATAAACGAATTTCTTTATAACCTTCAAGTAAAGCTAAATAAATGGCAGTATTAGCAATCGTTCCATCTTCTGGCATAAAATATCCTGATGCATATAACTTATTGCGCCATGCAGGAACAAGCGAAGCACATGTTTTTCTATTCATTCGAATGATTTTTATATGAGGATTAGTTAATCCAGCATATTTTTCTAATTTGTCATATTCTTTTTCCGTAGGAAAACAAAGATACAAATACATATCCCAATCTACATCAGTATTCAATATATCATACATTCTCCTAATATCACTCTTCTTTGGCTCATAATCTTGATAAAACATCGGATCTGACAAGCAATAATGCTTCGGCTTTATTTGTAAAAAATGAGGATCTAAAGCCGACAAATTCACAAAGAACGAATTGTCGTCTATTTCTATTTTACCGTTATCATATTCCTTTAACGTTTCCTTTAAAGAAGGACCGTTTACTAAAACATGAGCAATACCACTAAATTTATTTTTCAAAGGGAACTTATGAAATTTATAACTTGGTAATCTTAGCATATACCAAATTAATAGCAATGATTGCTTAAGAATCTTTTTCAATGTCATCTTCCTATTCGTGATTGTATAGTTTTTATAATAAATTGTCTTTCTCTATTATTTAGATATAAAAAATAAAGTGCTACCAATGCCACAACTCCAGAAAGAGCAAGGCGTATTACTAATACCATGCCAACAGTATCTGATAGTCCTTTTTCAATAAATATTCCACATATAAAAAATAGTGATAAGGGATATAAAGCTGAAGAAAATACCTGTTTTAAATAAGTCATAACGGGAAATTGCATCATGTGTCTTAACACAATCAATCTGCCAGCGAACAAAAGCACTCCATTCACTACATTTAAAGATAGAATGGCAACAGGAGACATTCCGCTGACACATAGTACATACACCAATATCACATAAATGATTTGAATAGTACTCAACAGTATTTGATATCCCCTAATTTTCCCATTTGCGTAAACCAAGATATATAAAGGTCCAGAACATCCATCTAAAACTGTATATAAGATAAACAAAGTTGAGAATTCAACCGCGTATTCAGGGACTTTCACCAACCAGATATTTAACAAACCATCTATATTCAATACTATAGGAAAACCTATAACCATGACTAACAGAAAAGTCATTCTCGAAGTATCACACACAAAATCAAAGGTCTTACCGTCAAGTCCGTTTAAAGCATAACTTTTTGTTAAAGGTGGATTAAACGCTGTCTGAAAGTTCCCCAAAAATTGATTGACTGCGGAATTAACTTGCTGAGCTATTCCCAAAGCAGCATTCAAAGTCACTCCAAAAAAGATGTTAATTATAATATTGACTCCTTGGGTGGCTAACATAAGAACAATGCTACCCAATACAGACCATGCAGAAAAATTAAAGATAGCAACTATATCTTCAGCTTTCGCTTTAAAAAAATTCCGTATTCGCGCTATTTTGAAATAGCAATATCCATTATTAAAAGAGAAAATAGATATAGCTATCACAAAAATCATAATAGAATAAACTATTAATTTGTCAGCTTCATATAAAGGTAAAAGAAGTATCAATCCCAGTTTCAAAAAAGATTCGACTATCCCTATATAAGTATATACCTTCATTCTTTCACATGAAACGATAGCTGAATTATAGGGTACAGAATTTATATTACACAAGAATGCCAAAATTGAAAACTGGAATGTACAATTAGCTGCATACATCCGTTCTGCAGGAATACTAATTTTGTTATTCAATAGCCATAATCCAATAGTTTCCAACCCAATAACTATAATGATAGAAGCTATAAATACTGCCAAAACGCTTGCTCGCAGAACTTCTATGAATCGACTTTGGTCTTGTGCAGCCAATGCTACAGACAAGAAACGTCGTATGGCAATAGTCAATGTTACATTAATGAAAGAAAACATTATAACAACACCACCTATGATATTATAAATACCATAATCCTCTATTCCTAATGTATCCAATACAATTCGTGATGTATATAAGGTAATAAGCATCATTACTACCATACGAATATATAACATCATTGAATTTTTAAATACCTTAGCGTTATCAATCATAAATAAGCTCGACTATACTGGAAATGGAGTTACTCTATTTTAGTCTTTCATTTATGCTTTATTTATTGCCCAATCTATCATCTGCTGCATCCCATGTTCAAATGAAACTTGAGCCTCCCACCCCAAATCTGTCCTAATCTTGTCATTTTTTCCATATACTCCCATTTGGTCACCCGGAGTTCCCTCGATATATTCATGAGTTACTGCAAAAGGAAGAGATTTTTTTATGATGTCGATAATTTCATACACATGAATCTTTCTACAATTAGACACATTATACACTTCAAAAAGTCCACCTTTCGCCCGGTTCATAGCCTTTCGTACAGCATCCACAATATCGTCAATATAAACAAAATCCCGAAAGCGGTCTTTCGAACCTTTCACTGTAATATGATGCTCCTTCAAAGCCAAGGCCAAATAAATACTTGCCATTCCCTGCTTCAGGTTATCCATATTTTGTCCAACACCATAGACGTTGAAAAAGCGTAAAGCAGTGCATTTTATGCCATACATTGCACTATAAATGCGCATATAATTTTCACTGGCCAACTTTCCTACGGCATAAAAAGATTTAGGAATAGTCATAGTTTCCTCCGAAACCAAAGGGTTCTCATGGTCACCGTATGTAGACATTGAACTAGCAAATATAAACTCTTTACACCCTGCTTTCTTAGCATAATTCAACAGCATCAAGGTAGATTGGGCATTCGTTTGTAAATCATACACTGGGTTTTCAAATGAGATTTCACCACTACTTTGTCCGGCTATATGAATAATAGAATCAAAATGGTACGCATCTAATTGTTTAATAACCTCATCATCGTAGTCGTTTCCTTTAATAAAGGTACATCCTTCCGGTATAACATCTTCCTTACCGGTTGAAAGATTATCAATTGTTACTACACTATTTCCCGACTTCAATAAGGCATCGGCTACGGTAGCGCCTATAAACCCGGCAGCACCTGTCACTAAATAAGTTTTCATTGTATATTACTATCAAATTAATACTGAATACCTTCTTCCAGCAACCATTTCTCCGTACGTATGATGTCGTCTTCATCATGAACATCAAAACTCTCCTTCACGATGATTGGTTTAATGTTGTTACCCATAAATGTCCAAGGCTGCTGCCCTTCAATTGAAGAATATAACGAGTTCTTCAAGTTCAGCGTCCAGAAATTATGGCACAAAATAAAATTCATAGGTAAATCTTGTCTGTTAGTCGATATATTCTTTCCTTTGAATTCGAACCAAGTATCTAAACATCCATCCTCACGAAGGCGCTTTGAACGATACGGGTGGTTATCCATCTCTAATAAAACCGGCACTGAAGCTGACAACACCTTATCCTTTAGCAGATGATTTATCGATTCTTCAATCCATTCAGTCTTTACAATACCTGAATTAGCCAACAGGACAACAAGTATATCCGGTTCCACCCCATCTTGTTGCATAATTCCTAAAGCATGTCTGATTGCATCTACATGTTGGGAAGTAGGAGCAGCCAATTCCGCTGGACGGAGAATTTTCTTATAACCGCAATCGGATGCTGCATTTAATATTTTCTCATCATCACTGCTTACATAAAAATCTGTTATCAATTTACAAGTTCTTGCAGCCATAGCAGGGTAATATAATAAAGGCTTACCTAAAACAGGTAACACATTCTTATCTTTTAGCGTATTATTTCCGCGCCCGGTCAGTAATGCAGCAATTTTCATAATAACATATTTAATAGATTAATAATTAAGACTTATAATATCCTCCTCTGCCCAAAGTATAATAGTCTAATTTAGACATATAGCCCAAGGAAAGCTGCCACAAGGCAGTTTCCAAGATAATAGCGTCAATAAGGATATTGATTTTTTGTTGTTAGTCTTTTCTATACGCTAACTAAGAAGTGGAAAAAGTTAATTTTAAATAATTAAAAATTATTTCATCATTGTAGCACGAATAGCCACTATATAGAGAGTTGTTTTAGTAAAACGATAAACGATGCGATATTTAGGGTGAGATAGGAAACTGTAATATTTTATTTTAGCTGTACTGCGTCTTTCATCCAATATACCGATATTGGGAGCATAAGACAATGTTTTGATTGTATTCCAAATGCCATCAACAAAGTGTTTGGCAGCTTGAGTGCCCATTTCATGAGCATACCATTCTGTAGTTTTCTCTATAAAGTGCAGAGCGTCATTACGGACAATTATATTTAATGTCCCCATTTGGCAAAAAAGGCCTTTACATCTTCTTCTGAAGCATTTCCACTCACTTCCGCAAGACGAATAACTTCATCAAACTCCTCCTCTGTATAAATGCCCGGCATCTGCATTGTATCCTCATTCAGCAATTCCAAGCACCGTTGTAACTTCTCTTCATCTGTAGTAGTGTCAAGAGAAGCTATAATCCTGTTCTTCAATCCCTGAAGATAAGGAGTGTTATATGCTACTGCCGGTTCTGATACTTTTGTTTTCATGACGATACACTTCTGTTTATTGTTACACAAAGAACGGGATTTTATTCGTAACAAACAAATGTTTTATTTTTTATCTCTCAAATAATCCCACCACAGATTCAGCCCTATCCAAATCACAATATCAGCAATCAACATCACCGTATTATTCACATAAGGCATCAACAGAATATTCGCCGCACTGAAAGCACAAGACATACAAAGCAAGCTCAGCATAGCCTTTCTCGGTGACAGACCGATAGCCAGCAATTTATGGTGAATATGATTCTTGTCCGGTTCAAAAGGGCTGTGCCCTTCACGAATACGAACCAAAACCACACGAATGACATCGAAAGAAGGTATTATCAGCGTGCTGAAAGCAATGATGAAAGCGCCTTCGGTATAAGGCATGACATCAGGATTCAGCTGGCTGTACTTTATGGCAAGGAAACTAAGCGTATAGCCCAAGGTCAGACTTCCCGTATCACCCATAAATATCTTGCGAGCACGCTCGGCGCTGCCGAAAACGTTGTAATAAAAAAACGGGACAAGCACACCGAAAGTGCCGGCAGCGAGCATGGCATAACTCCAAAGCCCTTTCTCTATAAAAAGAAAAGTGAATATCAATAAAGCCACACTGCTCAAACCCGAAGCAAGACCGTCTATGCCGTCTATCAGATTGATTGCATTGGTTATGAAAACAACTGTAAGAACTGTGAAAGGCATACCTATATATGCGGATATTTCATGTATGCCGAACAAACCGTACAAATCATTTATCCAAAGCCCCGATAAGGGAAAAAGGGCCGCACAAAATATCTGGATAATAAACTTCTGGCGGTAACGGACACCGACAAGGTCATCGGCAATACCTGTCAAGTAAAGCAAGGTCATGCCGCAAGCAAACAGCAATAACTCCGGCAACAAATAGCCGGCATAGACTGTGGAAATACTATCGCCGCACAACAGGCGGAAAGTATAGACAAGACAGAAAGAAAACAAGGTGGTCGGAAAGAAAGAAACACCACCCAGACGGGGAATGGCTTTCTTATGCACCTTGCGCTCGTCCGGAATGTCGAACAGTTTCTTACGCATGGATATCAGCAAGATACGCGGAATCAGCATACGGGCTATCAATGCCGATATCAAAAAGGTTAGAATAATAAAGAAAAGGTTCACGTGGGTGATGGAATAATAAGGTGACAGAGTGGTAAGGCTATAGGGCGATAAGGGGGTAAAGGTGTTATTCTATAACCTCAAAAGGATATTGATTATCTTCCAGATTTTCCAATTCATTGATGATTTCAGCCTGTTCGGAAGTCAGTGATGTTGCGTCCCAAGTATTGATAATGGAATGGGCTTCCTTAGCCAGTTCTTCCTCATAGACCTCACCATAGCAATGGGTAAGAAGACGAACTTTCAAAAGCGAGTCCGGAAGTTTATCAAGAATCCCCCAGCAACGGTCGAGAAGGCGCTGTATATATTGCTGTTTGCGGCCGTTGTCATAAAAAGTAGCGTTCAACGCTACGAGAATAGAAAGACAAAGTTCGGCTTCCTCCTCCGGAGTACTGCCTTCCGGAGAGTTGTACAAATTCAGTGCTTGTTCATAAACTTCGCGATTCAAACGGGCGAAGTGATCGCTATAAATGGGACTGCCGTCCATCCCCAAGTCCAAGAGTTCATGGGCAAGGGTGTACAAAGATGAAACGTGATCGTTCATTTTATCTAAGATATAGAAGTTATTGAGTTACAAATATTTCAGTTACTATCTATCGGTTCTACGAGCGAGGAGTGGATAAATGTAGTGGCAACTGCCATGACACCTTCTATGTTTACCACCACACGACGGTCATGGCGAAGGCGGACAAATTCACCGATAGCCCCTTCGAAAATCCCGCCTGTGATACGTACTTTAGTACCTTTCACCAATTTCAGTTCCTCCGGTTCCACATAAATTACAGCCTCATCATATGTACCTGCGACTAAAATAAAACTACGCATCTGTGCATCCGGAATAATAACCGGTTGGCGGGTTTCCCTATTCATTATATAACGTATAGGGATATTCAAAGAAAAATTATTTTTGATTTCATCAATACAAGCACGAGTGGAACGGATAAAGACCAAATTGTGTATGGCAGGAACAAGCTTGCGAACACGACGTTCATTCCTTACGATGTATTCGTAATGCATAGGAATGAAATTCTCTATACCTTCCTTGTCAAGATAGTCTTTAAGAGATAATTCGCGGCTGTAAGTTACGCGGACAGCATACCAATGTAATTGACGGAGCATTACTAAACAAGAATCGTAAGATTTCGGATAAAATAAAGTCTTGTGAAAAGGATATTCTTTGGGGACACCGGGGTTGTGAAGTACCTTCCGATCAATTCATGTAATGCAATTATTTCCAATAGTTTAGTCTGCATCCATATTATCCCAAAATTCCCCACTATCACAGAAAGAGAACGTTGAAACAGTTATGTGATCAATAAGCTCTTTTAAAAAGCTGTAAACGAATAACTTAAAAACAAAAATAGTTTTTTAGACGTTCGTTTAATAAACAGTGTTCAGATGCGAACAGTACAGGGTAGAAATTATGTGGAAAAACGTAAAAAATAACAGAGGTTATTGGAAAAGGTTACTATTTCATTAACAAGTATTTATCTTATACTAAGACTATAAAAATCAAAGATTTTCTATCAAACATTTTGCCAGTACAAAAAACTACCATATCTTTGCGTTTATTAAACGAACGTTTAAAAAACACTATTCAGGCCTTTTTCCTACTATTTTTTAATGCCCACAGAACCAAAATCAAGAAGGTTTTTAATGAAGTTAACATCATTGGCAGTAATAAGTTAACATCGTGCAGACAGCAAGTTAACTAACTACAAAACAAAAAGTTAACATCATCACAAGAATGATGTTAACTAACAATATTTCTCAATTTGCTTATCTTACAGCATAACTTTCAGCTCATGGCAAAGTCGCTCTTTCACCTCCTCCATTGGCATTGTCCGTCCTAACTCTTTTTGAAGCGAAGTCACTCCTTTATCTATAAATCCGCAAGGATTGATATAACTGAAATAGCGTAAATCCGTATTGATATTGAATGCCAAACCATGCATCGTGACGTAGTGACTACTGCGCACACCGATGGCACAAATTTTACGGGCGCGCGAAGAATCTCCATCCAGCCACACACCGGTAGCTTTCTCCATACGACCGGCAGTTATCCCATAAGAAGCACAAACACGGATTACGGCTTCTTCCAGTAAATGCACATATTCTTTCAATCCCAAAGAGAACTCTTCCAAATTCAGAATGGGATAACAAACAAGCTGCCCCGGACCATGATAAGTAATATCACCGCCCCGATCTATATGGTATAATGAAGCGCCTATCGCACAAAGCTGTTCTTCACTCAGCAACATATTGCCTTCCTTACCGCTACGTCCCAGCGTATATACATGCGGATGTTCACAAAGCACAATATGATTTACATACTCCTCCCCCGCCTGTTTGGCTTGTACAAGTGCATCAAACCACTCAGTCTGTCTGTCCCATGCTTCGGCATAGGGAACTGTTTTCCAATCTGATATTTCCAATCTCATAAAACAAATATACTACTTTTTCTCATTTCCACAAAAAAGCGTAACTTTGCGCAGACCAAAACGACAACACTTATGGAATTTCCCCAAGTCGATCTCCCCGTAGACCTGATTGCATGGACAGATGTAACAGAAGACATTCTGAACATATACAAGCAATCATGCCGCCTGAAAGCATGTATCTTCGCATTGTGTATCGAAGGTTCCATTACGGTATCTATCAATTTAATGGATACCGAAATCAAACAAGGAGACTTTGTAACGCTTCTCCCCGGCACTATCATCCAGTTCTACGGACAGAAAGAAAAAGTACGCATCGGATTCGCCGGATTTTCCGAACATTGTCTCAACGGAGTCAACATAATCCAGTCTACCATGAGTTCGTACTCCAAGATTATAGAAACTCCTGTTATACCCCTCAACGAGACTGTCGCATCCTATTTCAGAGACTATTTCGCATTGCTGGCACGTGTCTCCACCGGTCCCTATATGCCCAAAACACGAATGGCGCAAAATGTGCTGGACACCCTACTCTATGGCGTCAATGAACTATACAGCAACCGTCCCGACTCGCAAAACAGGATGAAGAGCCGGAAAGAGGAAATCTGCCGTGAGTTCATACAACTGGTCATCGAAAACTACACCACCGAACGCCGCGCACAGTTTTATGCCGGGAAACTGGGTATATCTCTGCAGCACCTCAGCACCACCATCAAACAAGTGACAGGCAAAAATGTACTGGATATAATTGCGCACGTCGTTATTATCGACATAAAAGCCAAACTGAAATCCACCGACATGACTATTCAGGAAATAGCCTATTCGCTGAATTTCCCCAGCGCCTCGTTTTTCGGAAAATACTTCAAGAGACACATGGGCATGAGTCCGTTGGAGTATAGAAACAGCTGACCTAACCTCTCACCAGCGTCACACAGGAGAGCACTATGGCTATTGTAGCCAGCATGGGGGTCAACAATATGCCATATACAGGATAAAGGATGCCGGCAGCTACCACCACGCCTATCAGATGATAGATTATCACCCAAAAAGAGTTTTGACGCATCAGGCGAAGTGTATGGCGGGATAAGTCAAACAGTTTAGGAAGCGATTGCAAATCAGAAGATTTCATCACTACCATAGCTTCTTCCGCTATCGCATCATCGGCATTTCCACCCATAGCAATGCTTACGTCGGCACAGGCCAAAGCCTGTATATCGTTGATGCCGTCACCTATCATGACAACCGTCTTTCCCTGCAATCGGAGTTCATGGATAAAGGTTTCTTTATCGTCTGGCAAAGCATCGGACATATAGCTGATAATTCCTAACTTTCCCGCTATGGTCGAGGCAGTACGTTCGCCGTCGCCCGTAAGCATACAAATGTCAAGATTTTGTCCGCGGAGTTCTTTCACTACTCCAAGTGCGGTAATCTTCAACTGGTCTTTAACAGCGATTATGGCAAGCAACTCTCCCTCCCGTCCAAAGTAAACGATACTGTTGCCCTCGGATTCATATTCCACCAACATATCGCCCAGAACATCGGAAAGGTAGACCTGATAATCTTTTAACAGCTTATGACTGCCTACCCAATATTCCGTACCCTTATAGGCGGCTTTCATTCCCTTTCCTTTCAGTATCTCACAGCCATCCAACCGGACAGGCGTTACCTGTTCTTCTTTCAAGGAGGCAGTGATAGCCATTGCCAGTGAATTGGACGAATTCGTTTCGACAGCCAACAATACCCTTTTAAAATATTCTTCCTGATACTGCGCCCACAACCAAGCCGTGACAGTAGGATGCCCCTCGGTTAGCGTACCGGTCTTGTCAAAAACCACCACATTTGTTTTGTCCAAACGTTCCAAAGCAAGGGAGTTTTTAATCCAGATGTGCATCTTGGCCGCTTTGCCGATTCCACGCATCAGGGCAACAGGCGTAACCAATCCTAACGCACACGGGCAAGCAACTATAAAAATCGAGATAACCGAATAGAGAGCATACGGCACAGCTTCCACACCGCCAAACAATATCCAGATAAAAAACACGACAATTGCCATTCCCGTCAGAACGGGAAAAATGATATTGGCAATTCGATTTTCATCATGCAGTTCTTCAGGCAGGAGGTGGAATATTTTTCCGGTCAGTCCCACAGCAACGGTCAAAACGGCCACTTCGTAATAGACGTGCGGTTGAAGTCCCACACCGTACCAATAATCCGGAAAGAAAGTGTTGAACACGCTGAAAAGGAAAGCCACAGAAGCACTGAAAACAATAAGCGTATCCATTGTGGTACGTCCTGTACGAAGCTGTCTCCAAGAGTCCGTATAGAAAGAAGTTCCCAAAAACACCAATGCAGTGGCAGCCAACAACATCTGTATTTCGCTGCCATAAGGCACATAACTACGGAATATGGAAAGCAGCAACAACGGAACGGCCAACAGCCATGCACCGGCAGCCTGTATCTTCAAGCTGCGGTACTGCCTGTTACGTTCTTCCATGTTGCATCTTTCCATACTATCGGCATACTCCGCGCAATGCAGTTCCTGCGCAGAACATACCTTCTTCAATATATTGCTCATTCTGTTATATTTTTAGGGGGTTGTTACTCTGAATCCACTAAAGCAACAACCGGAATGAGCCGTTTGTTCAATTACTTCTTATCCTCCTGTTTGCTCTCTTTCACAAACTCAGCTTCGTAATGAAACTTTCTGAAGCCTTCTTTCAGTTTTTCAATATCGGTCTTATCGGCGTCGTAAGTGATAGTCACCGTCTTTGTCTTTAAGTCCGTGTTGAACTTTTTCAGCCCTTTCTCGAAACGGATATTGCTGTTTATCTTTTTCACGCAGTTCTCGCACGTCATTTGTGACACTTTGAACACTGCGGTGCGCAGGTCTTTGGCTATAACTGTCGTTGCACTCAGCAATACAACTGCTAAGGCAATAAAAATCTTTCTTGTTTTCATATTGAAACGCATTTTAGTTATTAGTTATTAATTGAGAAATCATACTCTCGGAATATTAAAACGCACACCTATGTATGCTTTTGCCCCATGCATAGGCCCCCATACCATAGTGGCATCAAAGTTACTTCCCCAAGGATTGGAAGCATCGATAATGGGGTTCTTTTGCTTGAAGTTGGTAAGGTTTTCCCCTCCGATATAGACAGACCAGTTGCGGAAATAACGGGTGACCTGCGCACTTAGCTGTTCAAAGCCATTGTAGCGGTGTTCCCACGACCATGTACCGTCTCCCAGTTCGTAAGGGGTCGGCATACGGCCGCCACCGTTCAACTGCAAGGTTGCATCGAACTGCCACAAACCCAGCGGAGTCTGATACGAAGCGGTAAGCAATCCTTTGTATTTGCCGGTAAGCGGTTTTTCCCGCAACTGTCCGTTGTAAGTAGTCTTGGCATCCGTCCAGCGATAGGCTGCCGTAAGGGTGAATCCCGGAAAGAACGGATAGGTGGCTTCCACTTGGAACACCTGCGAGTACGACCGTCCGTTGAGGTTGTAGAACAGAACGGAATGCGGATCGGTATCCATATCCACCACTACCTGCCTGAGGAAATCCGTATAGTAATATTCCGCATTCAGGTTCAGCGTTTTGCCGGACAAGGGAATATAAGCGGAAGCGCTCGCTCCGTAATTCCACGCCTCATCCTGATTGAGGTTCCGGGCGATATCCATCCGGCGGCTGCTTGCCAAAAGGTAATTATTCTCGGCAAGGACATGATTGGTGCGATAGCCTTTTCCGGCAGAGAAACGGAAATGTACATATTCATTGGGATTGTACTTTACATGGAAACGGGGAGTGACAAAATAACCGTACTCGCTGCTATGGTCGCCACGGATACCCCCCATCAGGATAAGTTTATCATCCAGATTATAGGTGTACTGCACATACGCCCCCGGAACGGTTTCCTTTACAAACTGTCTCGTAAGAGGTTGCTCCGCATCATTCGTCAGGCGATAATGCTGATTGTAAGAATCGTAGTTGAAACTCAGTCCCGTAGACAGGCTGTGACGCTTGCCGAGTTCCGTCTCGAACAAAAGGGACGCATAGGCATTGTGCTGGTCTACATCGTACAATTTGCGTCCGTACACGGCATCCTGCCTGTGCAGAGAACCGGAAAGGATAAGCGCAAGGTTGGTATTCTTCTCCTTATTGAAAATATAAGCGTTTTTAGTGAAAGCCTCGTAACGGTCGGTTCCGATGGATATTTTGTAAGGGTCGGCCGGATGATTGCCTTCATGGCTCACCTGCCCGCTGTTACGGTCTTCGGACAAGGCTTTGATGCCTGCCTGAAATACGTAGCGGTCGCCCATATATGCCCAACGGTTCCATACGTTGTATTGTTTCACCTGAGGAATATCGGCAAAGCCGTCATCGTTGCTGTCGTGGGCTTTGGTTTCGTTTTCATAATGCGCCAGCAATGAAGTACTCCAACGCTTGGAAAGCTTCACAGTGGCATCCGCATTGGCTTCGTAACGATTGGTGGTACTACCGAAAAGATTGACTGACAACCAGTCGGCTTCGGGCAACTGGGGTTTCTTAAATTCCACATTGATTTGCCCGGTGATGGCCTCGTAACCGTTTTTGACGGATGCGCTACCCTTGCTCACCTGTATGCTTTGCATCCACGGACCGGGCACATACCCTAATCCGTACGGAGCTGCCGCTCCGCGAAAATTGGGAATGTTTTCCGTCATCATTTGTACGTAAGTGCCTGACAGCCCCAACAGTTTGATTTGCTTGGCTCCCGTAGCGGCATCGGAATAGGTCACATCTACCGAGGGATTGGTCACGAAACTCTCCCCGAGGTTGCAACAGGCAGCGCGTGTAAGTTCGGCACTGCTTATCATGTCCTCGTTCATCACACTGCTGCGCAACTTCATCGTCCCAAGCCTGCGGCTGACAACATTGACTTCGCTCAGTTCCACACCATCGCGAAGCACTATATCCAGCACTTCATCACGGCCGTTCACATGTATCGTATCGTTCTCAAAACCAATGAAACTGACCACCAGCATATGCTTACCGGCAGGTTTTGCGAGGGAAAAAGTTCCATCGGCAGAGGTAGTAACCCCCTGCGTCGTCCCCATCCAAAAAAGGTTGGCTCCGGCAACCGGTTCACCAAGATTATCTTTTACCATTCCCTTTACCTGTGCTTGCAAGGTGATAAAAGGAAAAGACAGCAATATTAACCATATGTATCTCATATCTGATTCTTTCTTATTTTGAAATTTCACAATAAAACAATTAAAAACATTCATTCCATGAGGTGAAACGATTCGTTCCACGGGGTGAAACCGTCTGTTCCATGAGATGAAACCTATCGTTCCCAGGTAGGGAACAACATATTTCACGGCAAGGAACAGACCGTTCCCTGACAGGGAACAAACACTCTCCTGCAAGGATATCTCTCTAAATAAGAAGTGTGGAATAAAGCGCCAGATAATGCCTGGAACTGCGATAGTGTGGCGGTGAATAGACTTGGGGTTCAGTCACCGGCAGTCCCTCCGGCAACAGGCAACCAAACTGCGGCAACTGCTCGCAGTATAATGTGCAGACGGGTACTGTCGAAAACGCTCCTTGTATATGCTTCATCACATCCACTTTATAGTGGAAGGTAGTACAACCGGTATCTTTGCAGGTTTCCTGTGATGAATGGTGCGCTTTCTCGCATTTCGAACAACCGGACGTGCAGCAACGTTGCTCCGTCTGGCATCCCGAACAGCAATAATGGATAATAGAAACTCCCGCCCCACTTACAATAATAAGTGAGGACATTAGTATAGCGAGTATGTAACGGAGCCTCTTCATAGACGCCGGCAAAGATAGAAAGTTTTAACCGTTTGCAGGAATTAATTTTTCCTTTTTTATGCGTGGAGTTCGTTAATAAGTTCTATATTTGTCGATAAAGATTCCTGATTGAAATGTTGATTTATAAACAAAATTCAATATGAAAAAGCAAACTGTCAGCCTACTTGTCCTTCTGCTTGCGGCAAGCGGCTTTTTCTTTTCTTGCGGTAACATCATGAACAAAAACGCCGGAGCGTTGGAGTTCGACAGTATACAAGTGAACGAAACCGCCCACCTTTTCGGTGATACCGCCAAACCGGCATGCAACCTCATCATCAACCTTACGTATGCTTCCCAATCTTCCGACGAGAAGATGAAGGACAGCCTGAACACCTATTTCCTTTCTGCCTGCTTCGGTGAGAAATATATGAATATGAGTCCCGAAGAAGCCGTAAAACAATACACCGGAAAATACGTCAGCGACTACCGCAAAGACTTGGAACCGATGTACAAGAAAGACGAACAAGACAAGGAAAATGCAGAAGATATGGGTGCATGGTACTCTTACTATAAAGGTATAGAAAGCCACGTGCAACTGTACACCGGGCATCTGCTCGTCTACCGCATAGATTACAACGAATATACCGGCGGCGCGCACGGCATCTATATGTCCACTTTCCTCAACTTCGACCTGCGCACATTGGCCCCTATCCGTCTGGACGATTTGTTCGTAGGCGACTACAAGGAGCAGCTAACAGATCTCCTGTGGAACCAGCTTATGGCCGACAACAAAGTAGCCACCCGTCAGGAACTGGAAGACATGGGCTACGTCACTACCGGCGACCTGACACCGACCGAGAACTTCTATCTGAGCAAAGAAGGCATCACGTTCTATTATAATGTATATGACATCGCTCCTTATGTAATGGGACCTGTAAAGATAACATTGCCGTACGAAATGATGCAACATCTGCTGAGCGACGACACCATGGCACTGAACGAAGTGCGCAACTCATAACCCAAAAAATCAAAAGCTTAAAAACTTAGTATTAGTAATGGAACTCATCCTAAAGTACTTTCCGGACCTGACAGAAGAACAGAAAAGGCAATTTGCCGCACTCTACGGCCTCTATACGGACTGGAACTCTAAAATAAACGTTATTTCACGTAAAGATATTGAGAACTTGTACGAGCACCATGTTCTCCATTCCTTGGGCATAGCCAAAGTCATCCGTTTCACTCCGGGTACGAAAATTATGGACTTGGGTACAGGAGGCGGATTCCCGGGTATTCCGTTGGCCATACTTTTCCCCGAAGTACAGTTTCATCTGGTAGACAGCATCGGTAAGAAAGTGCGTGTTGCCACCGAAATAGCCGACAGCATCGGACTGAAGAACGTAACTACCCGCCATGCACGCGCCGAAGAAGAAAAACAGCTGTTCGACTTCGTTGTGAGCCGTGCCGTAATGCCCCTTACCGACTTATTGAAAATTATCCGCAAGAACATCTCCCCCAAACAACAGAATGCACTGCCCAACGGACTTATCTGCCTGAAAGGCGGCGAACTGGAGAAAGAAGCGATGCCCGTCAAAAACAAAACTACGATGTGGGACTTGAAGGAGTTCTTCGAGGAGGAATTCTTCGAAACAAAGAAAGCGGTATACGTAACAGTCTGAAAGAAGAATTTATTACAGTAAATATAGCATTATGAAGATAAAGAGATTTGAATTTAATATGTTCCCGGAGAACTGTTATGTACTGTGGGACGAAACCAACGAAGCCGTAGTCATCGACCCCGGTTGCTTCTACGAAGAAGAGAAACAGGCTTTAAAGAACTTTATCATCAACAACGAGCTGAATGTGAAACATCTGCTGAACACGCATCTGCATCTGGACCACATCTTCGGAAATCCTTTCATGCTGAAAGAATTCGGACTGAAAGCGGAAGCCAACCAAGCCGACGAGTTCTGGATTGACGAAGCACCCAAGCAAAGCCGTATGTTCGGTTTCCAGTTGCAGGAACCGCCCGTGCCATTAGGTACTTACCTGCACGACGGAGACATCATCACCTTCGGCAATACGGAACTGGAAGCCATCCATGTACCGGGACACTCACCGGGCAGCTTGGTCTACTATTGTGCGGCAGACCATTGTATGTTCTCCGGCGATGTACTGTTTCAAGGCAGTATCGGCCGCGCCGACCTTGCCGGGGGTAACTTCGACGAACTGATAGAACATATATGCAGCCGCTTGTTCATACTCCCCAATGAAACGATTGTTTATCCGGGACATGGAGCACCTACAACTATCGGCATAGAAAAGGCGGAGAATCCGTTCTTTAGATAACAACTTTAAATAATATATACGTATGAAAAACGATCTGTTGGCTAACCGTCACATCGGTATCAGCAAGAGGGATGAAGAACAGATGCTCCGCAAAATCGGCGTGGCAAGTCTGGACGACCTGATTGAAAAAACCATTCCTGCAAATATCCGTCTTAAAGAGCCGCTGGCTCTGCCCGAAGCGATGACCGAATATGAGTTCGGACAACATATAGCGAAACTGGCAGCTAAAAATAAACTATACACTACTTATATCGGCATGGGGTGGTACAACACCATTACACCTGCCGTAATCCAACGCAATGTATTCGAGAATCCCGTTTGGTACACTTCCTATACGCCTTATCAGACAGAAGTGTCGCAGGGACGACTGGAAGCTCTGCTGAATTTTCAAACCGCCGTTTGCGACCTCACCGGTATGCCCCTTGCCAACTGTTCCCTGTTGGATGAAGCAACCGCCGCTGCCGAAGCCGTTACGATGATGTATGCACTGCGTCCGCGCGATATGCAGAAAGCAGGGGCCAATGTAGTGTTTGTAGACGAAAACGTATTCCCGCAAACACTGGCTGTCATCACCACCCGCGCCATCCCGCAGGGCATCGAGATACGGACGGGTAAATACAATGAATTGGAACTGACCCCGGATGTCTTCGCCTGCATATTGCAGTATCCGGATGCCAACGGAAACATAGAAGACTACCGCTCTTTTGTAGAGAAAGCACATATTGCAGGCTGCAAAGTAGCTGTTGCCGCCGATATACTGAGCCTTGCCCTGCTTACTCCGCCGGGAGAATGGGGAGCTGACATCGTATTCGGAACTACCCAACGACTGGGCACACCGATGTTCTATGGCGGTCCGTCTGCCGGCTACTTCGCCACACGCGACGAGTACAAGCGCAATATGCCGGGACGTATCATCGGCTGGTCTAAAGACAAATACGGGAAGCTATGTTACCGTATGGCATTGCAAACCCGCGAGCAACACATCAAACGTGAGAAGGCTACCTCCAACATCTGTACCGCACAGGCGTTGCTGGCTACAATGGCAGGTTTCTATACCGTATATCACGGACCGGAAGGCATACGCACCATTGCAGAACGCATTCACAATATCGCCGCATATCTGGAAAAGGAAATCAATGAATTAGGATACAGGCAAGTGAACTCCCGGTACTTCGACACGCTCCGCTTTGCACTGCCCGACGGTGTATCGGCACAACAAGTCCGCACCGTCGCCCTGAGCAAAGAGGTGAACCTGCGCTACTTCAAAAATGGAGATGTAGGCATGAGCATTGACGAAACAACGGACTTGGTTGCAGTCAACGTACTGCTTTCCATTTTCGGCATCGCAGCCGGCAAAGACTACACCAAAGCCGCTGACATCCCCGACAGCTGCACCATTCCGGAAGTGTTCCGGCGTCAAAGCGCTTACCTGACGCACGAGGTATTCAACAAATACCATACGGAAACGGAAATGATGCGCTACATCAAGCGGTTGGACCGCAAGGACATCTCATTGGCACACTCCATGATTTCCCTCGGCTCATGCACCATGAAGTTAAATGCCGCCGCCGAAATGCTGCCGCTCAGCCGTCCGGAATTCATGAGTATGCACCCGCTCGTTCCCGAAGACCAAGCAGAGGGGTATCGCGAACTGATACATAACCTCAGCGAAGAACTGAAAGTGATAACCGGATTTGCCGGAGTGAGCCTGCAACCCAATTCCGGCGCTGCCGGAGAATATGCGGGGCTTCGCGTAATCCGTGCCTATCTGGAAAGCATCGGACAAGGACACCGCAACAAAGTACTGATACCCGCTTCGGCCCACGGCACTAATCCCGCTTCGGCAGTTCAGGCAGGTTTCACCACAGTTACCTGCGCCTGCGATGAACAAGGAAATGTCGACATGACCGACCTGCGTGCCAAAGCCGAAGAGAACAAGGCCGACCTCGCCGCATTGATGATTACCTACCCCTCTACTCACGGCATCTTTGAAACGGAAATCGTGGAAATCTGCAAGATTATCCATGCCTGTGGCGCACAGGTTTATATGGACGGCGCCAACATGAATGCCCAAGTAGGTTTGACCAATCCCGGATTTATCGGTGCGGATGTCTGCCACCTGAATCTGCACAAAACATTCGCCTCTCCTCATGGCGGCGGCGGACCGGGTGTAGGCCCTATCTGTGTAGCCGAACATTTGGTTCCATTCTTGCCGGGTCACGAACTGTTCGGCAATGCTGCCAACCAAGTATCGGGAGCTCCTTTCGGCAGCGCGGGAATTCTGCCTATCACCTACGGCTACATCCGCATGATGGGCTCCGAAGGACTGACACGCGCCACCAAGATAGCCATTCTGAATGCCAATTATCTGGCTACTTGTTTCAATGATACCTACGGCATCGTTTATCGCGGAGCAACCGGCTTCGTAGGGCACGAAATGATATTGGAGTGTCGCAAAGTACACGAAGAAACAGGTATCAGCGAAAACGATATTGCCAAACGCCTTATGGACTACGGCTATCACGCGCCTACCCTCTCCTTCCCCGTTCACGGCACATTAATGATAGAGCCGACAGAAAGCGAAAGCCTTGCCGAACTGGATAACTTTGTACACGTAATGCTCACTATCTGGCAAGAAATACAGGAAGTGAAGAACGGCGAAGCGGACAAGACAGACAATGTGCTGATAAATGCTCCGCATCCCGAATATGAAGTAGTGGCAGACACATGGGAACACAGTTATACCCGGCAGAAAGCAGCCTATCCGATAGAAAGTGTTCGCGATAACAAATTCTGGGTGAACGTGGCGCGGGTAGATAATACACTGGGGGACCGTAAACTGTTGCCCACATGCTACGGATGCTTTGAATAGAATACCAAGAGAAGGTGTCAAAACATACCTGATGATTTTTTAGGCACGGATTACAGTAACCGTGCCTTCTGCCAATTTCTTATCTTTCACCGGAGCATTCTCAGGAGCATAGCCCAAAGCGGCACAGCCGTACACACGGTGATTCTCGGGAATACCAAGTTTGGTAAGGAAAGCACGCACATCGGGGTCATCACAGGTTTGTCCCACCTGATTAATCCAGCAAGAGCCGATGCCTAAAGATTTGGCGGCAAGAAAGATATTCTGCAAGGCACATGCACAGTCCATAGATGCCCACCAGCGAGTGGGCTCATTGGAAACGATAATCAAGGTAGGGGCATGGTAATAACAGCAGTAGGTCTGACTGTGTCCGCGTTCCTGCATACGGGTATCATCACTCTTGGCAAAAGCACCCTTTATCTTTTCATTCAGTTCGGTCAGTATGGCTGCATCCTGAATGGCGGTAAAATGCCAAGTCTGGAAATTCATACCGCTGGGGGCATACGTTGCCGCTTCCAGTATAAGGTTCAAATCTTCTGCGGAAACCTGTTGTTCTGTATAAACGCGCACACTGCGGCGCAACTTAATGTTTTCTAATACTTCGTTCAACATTGTATGTTTGTTTTTACAATTCTATGATTGGGGTCAGCGTTTCAGCAACCCTATTTTTACATTCAACTTAAAGTAGTACACACCGTTCTCCCGTTCCAAGAAGCCGTATTTATCTTTATCCACCGAACCTTTTTCAAAACGGGTGTTCCGGTAAAGAAAGTCGGCAAAAGCCTGTCGGTCGGACTTATGATAACAGAGCACCTCACCGTCTCCATTAGCCAGCAACAATCCTTCTACGGCAGAGTCCGTACCGTTGTAAATCTTTGCAGGACGCATACCCAGTGCAAGCGCCAGCAAAAACTGTTTCATCTTAAACTCGTAGAAGCAGTGTTTGTTTATCAATTCATCCTTTATCTTCAGGGGATTCATTTCCTTGATGCGTTCCGTCAGTTCGGAAACACGGGTGATACCGTCCAAGTGCATGATACGCACCATTTCGGCAAGCATACGGGGAAAGTGAAGGTCTATCATCAGCAGGTTACAACGGAACACGCGGTCAGCAACGTCGGAATACTTCAATACACCGCCCAACCGTTCAATCATCAGCATACGTTCGGCAACTTCCGTAGGCGATTCAGGCAAGGCATTCACTTTGTTCACAGTGGGCACGGCAAACTTTACGCCGCTCTGCTCCAACTTCAGATTGGCTGTGCGTCCCCCATCCAGCAAAGGATTCATACGGCTGAGACGGCAACGGACAGTGAATCCCATCAACGGAGCGTCTGCACTCCAAAAAGCTACGGAGAAGTCTGTACGGTCATCAGTCTTGGACTCCAAATCGTAAATGTTCACAGCATCCAGAAAAGCTTCCAGCCCTTCGGAAACTTCCACTTCCTCACCTTGCTCATTCCTCAACAGATAGAGTATGATTTCCGCCGCATCGCCAAAGTCCGCACGGGGGAACAAAAGTTCCTCTTTATCTGCCGATACTGTGAATGCACCGTCCTTTTCCACCGTACCGCTGACAATGCGTACATCCTCTTCCCCGATATAATAGCGGCGCGTACCGTCATGCTCCTCTCTCTGTATCAGCGCCACAGGCCAACACTTTTTGTCATCTCTCTGCGCGTTCGGAGTACCCGGAAAAACTTTTCCGTCCGCCAACAGACGAAAGAATGTATAAAGTTCGCCCAATTCACGCTTAGTTGCTTCAAATACCATATCAATTCTATTTTTTATTATTACTCTTCCTCAAAACGTAAAGTTTCCACTTTCTCCAGACGCACCCTCAACCTGGGCATCATCGACTTACGGATGCGGAGCTTCATACGGCAGTCCATATCATACGACTGTTCCAGCATTTCCGGTTCTTCTTCCTTCACGATGCGCATTACATCATTCATAAAAGGATACTCAAAGAGAACGGTCACCGTTTCGTCCACTGTCTTTTCAATAACAGTAGCAGCAGCGATAGCCTCGGCAGCGGCGGCCTTATAAGCTACTATCAGCCCGCTCGTACCCAACTTTATACCGCCGAAATAGCGGACTACGACAATCAGAATATCCGTCAGTTCGTTCGAATTTATTTGCCCCAAGATAGGTTTTCCTGCCGTACCGGACGGTTCTCCATTATCATTAGCACGAAAATCCTTGCGCTCGTGCCCCAGCATATAAGCATAACACACATGGCGGGCATCATAGTATTTCTTCTGATAAGTTTCCAGATGCGCCTTTACTTCTTCAACCGTACGTACCGGCAAAGCGATAGCGATAAATTTACTGCGCTTCTCGGTATAAATTCCTTCGGACGGGGTGGCAATGGTTTTATACGTATCTTCACTCATGTTGCAAAGATACTATACTTTTTGCTATCCGCCTTTTGATAGCTATCAAAAAACTTTATCTTTGCAGAAGAAAGAAGTCATCTTCCCACAAAAAAAGAATATCCTCTTATGAAAATATATAACCCCCCGATAAAAAAAGTGGTTCTTGCCATAGACTCTTTCAAAGGTTGTCTCACATCTGCAGAGGCCGAAGCGGCGGCTGGCGAAGGCTTACACGCCGCATTGCCGGAATGTGAAGTTATCCGCATCCCAGTAGCCGACGGCGGCGAAGGCATGCTGGATGTCCTAATTGCCGCTACTCATGGAAAGGGTATCAGCGTACAGGCTCACGGTCCTTTAATGGAACTTCGCGAGGCCCGTTACGGCATTTCCGGTGACAGGCAGACGGCTTTTATCGAGATGGCAGCTATCAGCGGACTTCCACTCGTCTCCCCGGAAGAACGTAACCCTATGTTGACAACAACCTTCGGAACGGGCGAACTGGTACGGGATGCGCTGGACCGCGGATGCAGGCATTTTATCATCGGTCTGGGCGGAAGCGCCACAAATGACGCCGGATTGGGAATGCTCCAAGCATTGGGATTCCGCTTTCTGGATAAAACCGGAAATACTTTGGGTTATGGAGGGCAGATAATGAGTGAAGTTGATGCCATAGATACTTCGTCCGTCCACCCCTTACTCTCCAAATGTACCTTTACCGCTGCTTGCGATGTACAAAACCCATTCTACGGAACGGATGGAGCGGCATACGTATATGCCCCGCAAAAAGGAGCCGACGCAGCTATGATAGAAGCATTGGATGCAGGTATGCGGCATCTGGCAGCCGTTGTCTTCCGGGTCACCGGAAAGGACATATCTACCTATCCCGGAGCAGGGGCAGCCGGCGGAATGGGCGGAAGTCTGTCGGCATTCCTCAATGCCGAACTGAAGCCGGGCATACAACTCTTGCTGGAAACGCAGAACTTTGCAGAACAGATAAGAACCGCCGATTTGATTATCACCGGGGAGGGGAAATCGGACAAACAAACAGTTATGGGAAAAGTGCCGTACGGCATACTAACGGAAGCAAGAAAACTGAACATTCCCGTCATCCTGATAGCGGGTGGCATAGAAGATACGGACATTCTTACGCATGCCGGATTTCATGGGATATTCTCCATAACTCCAAGCCCCGTCACTCCGGAAAAAGCTATGCAACCGGAATTTGCGCGAATGAATATCCGCCGTACCGTAGAACAAATATGCAGGATTATCCGGTAGCCGCCCGTCAGCGCCGGGTGTGTCTCTTCGCCAGTTCCAATAATGGTTTTGCCGCAATTATCAATGTCACGGCAGTCAATATCATCAGTACACCAAGCATAATGCGCGGCGTGAGTTGCTCACCAAACACCACCACCCCGAAAAACAAGGCAGTTACAGGTTCCAACGCTCCCAAAATGGCAGCCGGCGTAGAACCTATGCTATGAATGGAAAGCGTCATCATAATCAATGAAATGATAGTGGGGAACAAAGCCAATGAAAGGACATTCACCCACAGCACCGGAGAAGGAACAGGCTGCAAGGTCATACAGAAATCCAAACGTACCACATAAATGATGATACCGAACAGCAAAGCATAAAAAGTCAGCTTCGCCGTAGGCAGGTCCTTCAAGGAAGAACGGTTTACCCCTACTATATATATGGCATACGTCAGTGAAGACAGGATAACAAACAGTACCCCCAACATATTCAATGTCTTGCCGTCTCCTCCCTCGTACAGCAAAGAGATGCCCGTAAATGCCAGCGCAATGGAAAACATCGTAATAAAAGAGACTTTCTCATGAAAGAACACCGCCATAATGATAGCCACCATCACCGGATAGACAAATAAAATAGTAGACGCGATGCCCGCATCCATATAATTATAACTCTCGAACAGGAAAAACGAAGAAAAAGAGAACAGTAATCCCATTACCGCCAACGGAAGTATATCCGTCTTTTTCAGAGCGAAGGACTGTTTCTTTACTTTCATCAGAATGCCCAGCATTACAATAGCAAAAAAATAACGGTAGAACAAGACAGAATCCACATTCATCCCAGCCCCATACAAGGGTAATGCAAACAACGGATTCATTCCGTAACTGGCTGCGGCAATAGCTCCGTAAGTAAATCCTTTCAAACGTTCATTAGTCATAGCAATATCTCTTTCTAAAAATCGGGCGCAAAGATACCGCTTTTAAGTGAAGAATGAAAAATGAAGAATGAAGAATTTCCTTGCGGCATACTTGTGCAGCGCAGCAAAATTCTTCATTCTTCATTTTTCATTCTTCATTTTATAATACAGTACTCCTACCGCATCCGCCAACAGCCAACCAATAGGGATAGACCACCAGATGCCTGTTACCCCAATGGAGGGAATGGCGGCAAGCGCATAGGAAAGTATCACACGAGTACCTAACGAAATTACCGTAAGCACAACCGACATCCCCGGCTTGCGGATGGCACGATAATAACCGTAGAGTAAGAAGAGAATACCGATGCCATAATAGAACGCACCCTCTATACGCAAATATTCCACTCCGGTGGCAAGGATTTCCGTCTCGTCCGAACGGACGAAAATCAGCATCAACGGTTCTGCAAAGACAAAAACGAGTACGGAAACTATCAGCGAAAAGATAACCGTAGTAAAAAACGCGCTGCGAACACCCCGGCGAATACGTTCGTAACGCTTCGCCCCAAAATTCTGCGCGATGAAGGTGGAAAAAGCATTTCCGAACTCCTGCACGGGCATATATGCAAAGGAGTCTATTTTTACAGCAGCAGCAAAAGCCGCCATGACGGCTGTACCAAAGCTGTTGACCAATCCCTGTATCATCAGAATACCGAAATTCATGACCGATTGCTGTACGCAGGTCAGTGTGGAAAAAGAGACTATCTCTTTCAGACTGCAACGGTCAAAGTACATATCTTCGCGATGCAGCCGCAATTCCGGACGTTTCTTGCAGGTATAGAGCATTATACCTACCGCGGCAACTCCCTGTGCTATCACTGTGGCTATCGCAGCTCCCTCGATGCCCCAATCCAATTGCAGGATAAAAAACAAATCGAGAGCAATATTTACTACAACAGAGACAGCCAAAAACCAAAGAGGAGTTACAGAATCTCCTACCGCACGCAGCAATGCCGCATAGAAATTATAGATAAATGTAAAGGCGATGCCGCAAAAAATTACCCACAAATAGCTGTACATCATGCCATAGATGTCCTGCGGCACTTGCAGCAAACGGAGAATTGGGTCCAACCATACAAATACAGCCACATTCAGCAAAAATGTAACCGCTCCTATCAGCACGAATGAAACAAAAATACTGCGACGCAAAGCGAAACTGTTTCCCGCACCGTAGTGCAACGAAAACACCGTACCGCTACCGATAGACAAACCGAGAAGAACGGAAATAAGGAAAACCATCAGCGTATATGCCGAACCTACTGCCGCTAACGCATCCGCACCGATGCACTGCCCTACAATCAGCGTATCGGCTATATTATAGCATTGTTGCAGCAGCGAACCCGCCATCATAGGCAAGGTGAAACGCAACAGTGTACCCGTTATGCCGCCTTGTGTAAGGTCTCCGTTTCGTAACATCCCCACTACTATCTTCTTTAGGCAATACCCAATAGTTTCACTTCAAATACCAGCGTGGAAAAAGCCGGAATAGGCCCGCTGGTACGTGTACCGTATCCCACGGCATAAGGAATGTAGACCATCCAGTGGTCGCCCACATGCATCTGCTGCAAAGCTATCTGCCAACCGTCAATTACTTCGTTCAGCCGAAAAGCTTCCGGACAGTTACGTTTCCATGAATTGTCAAACTCTCTGCCGTTAATGAGCATTCCCTTATAATGCACCGACACAATACTATTTAAACGAGGAGTGGCGTTATTACCCTGTCCGCTCTCCAAAACACGGTAAAGCACACCGGCACCTAATTCTTTTACGCCTTCTTCAGTACGCAGAGTTTGCAGAAACTGTTCGTTCTTCAGCTTGTATTCTTCTTTTTTGCTCATATCGATCCTGTTTTCATGACTTACATTGAAAAGCCGTTACGCACGTAATCTGACCTTTCCGGCAAAGGTCAGCATTTTCTATATAACAAGAAAGAAAACGACAATATAAAATAACGGAGCACTGTATAATACAATGCTCCGTTTCCTATTCATTCTGCAAGATTATATTTGATTAGTCCAGTTTATGAATTACCAGTCCCGAACGTAACTTCGGTTCAAACCAAGTAGTCTTGGGCGGCATGATATTACCGGTGTCGGCTATGTCCATCAATTGTTTCATAGATACAGGATAAAGTGCCAAAGCTACTTTCATCTCTCCGCTATCCACTCGTTTTTTCAATTCACCCAAACCACGGATACCGCCAACAAAGTCAATGCGTTTGTCGGAACGGAGGTCTTTAATGCCAAGAATTTCATCCAGTATCAAATTAGACGAAATAGTAACATCCAACACACCGATAGGATCATTATCGTTGTAAGTACCCGGCTTGGCAGTAAGGCTGTACCACTTACCATCCAAATAAAGAGAAAAATTATGTAATCCCGCCGGTTTGTAGATTTCCGTTCCTTTCTCTTCTACCGTGAAGTTCTTGCCTACGGCAGTCAGGAACTGTCCGGGAGTCATGCCGTTCAAATCCTTCACTACACGATTATAGTCGATGATAGTCAATTGATTGGCAGGGAAACAAACAGCCATAAAGTAATTGTATTCCTCGTTTCCGCGATGATTAGGATTTTGCTTAGCCTTCTCCGCACCAACCAAAGCAGCTGCTGCGCTACGGTGGTGTCCGTCTGCAATGTAGAGCGCAGGCATCTTGGCAAACTCTTTGGTTATAACATCAATATCTTCCTGTTTGTCGATAATCCAGAATGTATGCCCGAAACCGTCACCCGGAGCGATAAAGTCGTAAACGGGCTTCTGAACCGTATAACGAGCTATGACAGTATCCAATGTAGCATTATCGGGATAGGCAAAGAATACAGGCTCAATATTCGCATTGTTCACACGCACATGTTTCATGCGGTCTTCTTCCTTGTCGCGACGGGTAAGCTCATGCTTCTTAATGACACCATTCATATAATCGGGTACGTATGCACCCACCACCAAACCATATTGCGTCTTGCCGTTCATGGTTTGGGCATATACGTAATAGTTTTCCTTCTCGTCCTGCACCAGCCAGCCTTTGTCTTGGAACATTTGGAAGTTCTCGGCAGCTTTCCGATAAACACGCTCATCATGCTCGTCCGTACCGACAGGAAAATCTATTTCCGGCTTAATGATATGATACAAGGATTTTTCGTTTCCTTCCGCTTCTTCACGAGCTTCGGCAGAATTCAATACATCGTAAGGACGGGATGCAACTTGTTCCACCAAGTCTTGGGGAGGGCGAACGCCCTTGAAAGGTTTTATTACAGCCATGGTTATTAGATTATTAAAGAATCTATTTTACTTATTAACGCGGAACTTCTCGCAACCGTCTTTCAGGAAACCAACAATCTGCTTGGCAGCGGCAATACCTGCATTAATATTGGCTTCGGCAGTCTGTGCACCCATCTTTTTCGGTGTAGAGAAATAACGGCCGGCAAACTTGGCGGCAAAAGTCTCATTGGCCGCAGGCATAATGTCAGTCATATATTTCAAGTCGGCACGTTCTTCCATGAGCTGAATCAGTTCGGCTTCGTTGATAACCTCCTTACGGGCAGTATTTACCAACAAACCGCCTTTCGGCATTTGGTTCACCAAAGCATAGTTGATAGAGTTTTTGGTTTCTGCCGTTGCTGGAATATGCAGGGAAACGACATCACAAGTAGAGTAAAGCTCCTCGGCTGAAGCGACAGCCTTTACACCGTCTTTCTCAATAACTTCTTTCGGACAGAAAGCATCGAATGCGTAAATGTCCATGCCGACACCTTTGGCGATACGTGCCACATTACGGCCTACATTACCGTAAGCATGAATACCCAGCTTCTTACCCATCAGTTCCGTACCGGAAGTACCGTTGTACATATTGCGGACAGCCATTACCATAAGTCCGAAAGCCAACTCGGCTACGGCATTAGAGTTTTGGCCCGGAGTGTTCATCACACATACATTGTGGGCAGTGGCGGCTGCCAAGTCCACATTGTCATAACCGGCACCGGCACGTACCACGATTTTCAATTCTTTGGCGGCATCTAAAACCTCGGCATCAATAATGTCGCTACGGATAATAATAGCATTGGCATCCTTCACAGCTTCCAGCAATTTTGCTTTATCACCATATTTTTCCAGCAAAACAAGTTCATAACCTGCTGCTTCAATTTCTTTGCGAATACCGTCTACTGCAACTTTTGCAAACGGTTTGTCTGTTGCAACTAATACTTTCATGATTTAATGGTATTAAAAAAGATTCACCACAGAATCACACAGAGTTTCACAGAGTTTTCCTTTTCATTTTAATCTCTGTGGGACCCTGCGCCCTCTGTGGTGAATAAATAATATTGTTAATGAAGTTTCTCAAATTCCTGCATACAATCTATCAAGGCTTGTACGCTTTCTTTCGGCATAGCGTTGTAGCAAGATGCACGGAAACCACCTACAGAACGGTGTCCCTTGATGCCTACCATACCTCTTTCGGTTGCGAATTTCAGGAAGTCGGCTTCAAATTCTTTGTATTCGGGAGCCATTACAAAACATATGTTCATACGAGAGCGGTCTTCTTTGGCAGCAGTACCCACAAACATCTTGTTGCGGTCTATCTCGGCATACAGCATATCTGCCTTTTCGATGGCGCGACGTTCCATTTCTTTCACACCGCCCTGAGCCTTAATCCAGCGCAAAGTCTGCAATGCAGTGTAGATGGGAACAACCGGAGGAGTATTGAACATGGAGCCGCCGTCAATGTGGGTCTGATAATTCAGCATAGTCGGGATGTAGCGTGACACCTTACCTACCGCATCATTCTTCACGATAACGAAAGTTACGCCCGCAGGAGCCAGATTCTTCTGTGCACCGCCATAGATACAGATGTATTTAGACACGTCGATAGGACGAGAGAAAATATCAGATGACATATCGGCAATCATAGGTACATTTACATCCAAGTCTTCTTTCAGTTCCGTACCATAGATGGTATTGTTTGTTGTGATATGGAAATAATCCGCATCGGCAGGTACTGTGTAGTCTTTCGGAATATAAGTATAAGTGGCTTCAGCAGAAGAGGCAACTTCTACAACCTCGCCAAAACCTTTGGCTTCTTTCATTGCCTTCTTAGCCCACACGCCGGTGTTGAGGTAAGCAGCTTTCTTTTCGAGGAAATTGAAAGGAACCATGCAGAACTCCATACTTGCACCACCGCCCAAGAACAATACCGAATAACCTTCGGGAATGTTAAGTAGTTCTTTGAACAGTGCTACGGCTTCGTCCACTACGGGCTGAAAGTCCTTAGCACGGTGGCTAATCTCCATAAGAGAGAGACCGGATCCATTGAAATCTAAAATAGCCTTCGCTGTATCCTCTATCACCTCACGCGGAAGAATGGAAGGTCCTGCATTGAAATTATGCTTTTTCATTTGAAGTTTGTTTTGGTTATACAATTTCGTTCATTTTGTGTCTTACGACATGGCGAAATTACGGAATTATTTCTGTATTGCAAATCTTTCCTTATAAAAATCCTTCTTTATTGCGTATTTACCTTACTTTTTATTGGTATATACAAGAAATATACACCAATCTGTTATGTATACTTACCAAAAAAGGTATTAAAAGGTAAACTGAAAGATAGAAGCGGAAATAACTTTCTACTAAGAATGAAAACTGAAAAGAAAGTGCATAATTATCAGAAACAAATCATCTCCTTATGCTTAATAACATTGCCCTATATGCTTAATAACATGAGACTACCGGGCTTCTTCTATCAGCGTTTTCATGCCTTTTATCTTTTCACCGCGCAGCAGCGTAAGCAGTTGCTTCACTTTGCTGCGACGAACCGCCACAAAAGCATAATGTTCTTTTACGTCCACCTGCCCCACATCTTCGCGCACCAGTCCACCTTTCTTATATAAGAATCCAACGATATCCACCTTGTTCAACTTATCCTTCTTGCCTTTACCTATATATAAGGTAGTCCAGCGAGGTTTGGCAGGCTTCGGAGTTTGCTCCGGCAATTCGAATACGGGAATTTCCTCCGGAAGATAGTCCGGAAGGCGTTCTTCCGTGTGGAGAAGAAGGAAAGATGAACCGCGTGCTTCCCAGCGTGCCGTACGTCCGTTGCGATGTGTAAAGGCTTCTTCGTTGACAGGCATATGGTAGTGCACCACATTATCGATGCCCGGAATATCCAGCCCGCGTGCGGCAAGGTCGGTAGATACCAAGACGGGGCAACTGCCGTTACGGAACTTGTAAAGCGCCCGTTCACGGTCGTCCTGTTCCATACCTCCATGAAATGCGTCACAAGGAAACTTCTTTGACCTCAAGTAGGTGGCCACGCGCTCCACACTTTCGCGATAGTTCACGAACACCAATGTAGAATGGTCGCCAAGCGTACAAAGCAGGCGATACAACGTTTCCAGTTTATCTTTGTCGGGAGAAATCACCTTCTGTAAGTTCAGGCGTTCAGAAACGGTTTCTTCCGAAAGGAAGTTCAGCTTAATGACCCGTGACGACGATGCAACGCCGTCGGACACTTCCCCTCCCACTCCTGCAAACAGCGGAATCTCCTCGGCATCCGTAGCCGAAAGCAGTACACGCTTCTTCAGAACAGGTAGCTGCCCGATAACTTCCGCCATTTCATCGTGGAAACCGAACTCAAGACATTTGTCAAACTCATCTATCACCAGCGTAGTGACGGAACGGGCATCAAAGTTCTGCTTCCGCAAATGGTCGTTCATACGACCGGGAGTACCGATAATAACAGCCGGATTAATACCTTTCATCGTGCGGTGCTCCTCCATTGCAGGGCGTCCGCCATAACAACTCATTGCCTTGAAAGGCACACTCATCGACTTGAATACAGTTTCTATCTGCAAAGCAAGCTCACGCGAAGGAACAAGCACTACTGCCTGCACGCCTTGTACGTCTGCCTTAAGCGATTGCACCAACGGCAGCAAGAATGCCAGTGTCTTGCCCGAACCTGTGGGCGACAACAGAACAAGGTCTTTATCCAACCGGTAAGCATTCTGCGCAGCCTCCTGCATCGGAGTGAGCTGTTCTATTTGTAAATTACGTAGTATATCAGATTGTTCCATAGCATCCTTTTATTTAATGGAGCAAAGATAAGAAAAGAAATCCGTTTGATAGGCTTGATAATATTATTTGATACGCTTGATAATTCGATTTGATGTACATCAAATAGTCATATCATCCGAAGCGCCCCGCTACATGGTTATAAAAAAACTCCGGCAAGAGCCAAAGCCCTACCGGAGTTTCTTCACTATTTTACTATTATGTGTCTTAACAACGCATCATCTTATCCGCCGAAGTTATCGAACATCAAGTTCTGAGCCGGAACGCCGAGGTCGTCGAGCATCTTCTCAACGGCTTTGGACATCGGGCCGGGACCGCACATATAGTATTCGATGTCTTCGGGAGCTTCGTGGTCTTTCAAATAAGTCTCGTAGATTACGTTGTGAACGAAACCCGGAGTATACTTCACGCCCGCTGCATCGGCTGCCGGATCCGGACGGTCCAGCGCAAGGTGGAACTTGAAGTTGGGGAAATCCTTTTCTATCTGCAGGAAGTCTTCCAAGTAGAACACCTCGTTCAGCGCACGTGCACCGTAGAAGTAGTTCATCACGCGGTCTGTAGTGTGCAGCGTCTTCGTGAGGTGCATAATCTGTGCACGCAACGGAGCCATACCGGCACCACCACCAATCCACATCATTTCTTTCTTGGAGTCGAAAATCGGGTGGAAGTCTCCGTAAGGACCGCTCATGATAACTTTGTCACCCGGTTTCAAGGTGAAGATGTAAGATGATGCGATACCCGGCATTACATCCATGAAGCCCGGACCTTGGTCTTTCGGTTTGAACGGTGGAGTAGCAATACGTACCGTCAACATGATGCGGTCACCCTCTGCAGGATAGTTAGCCATGGAGTAAGCACGAATGGTCTCTTCATCATTGCGGCACTTCAAGCCCAACAGACCGAATTTCTCCCATGCAGGCAGATATTCTTCACCGATAAGAGATTTGTCGATGTCCTTGTCATAATCCATAGAGTATTTAGGAATCTTAATCTGTGCATAAGAACCCGGTACGAAGTCCATGTGCTCACCCTTAGGCAACGCAACGATAAACTCCTTGATGAACGTAGCCACGTTCTTGTTGGAAATAACCTCGCACTCCCACTCTTTTACACCGAGTACAGATTCGTCGATTTTAATTCCCATGTCACTTTTCACCTTCACTTGACAACCCAAACGCCAATGGTCTTGGATTTGCTTACGGCTAAAGTGAGGTATTTCGGAAGGCAGAATCTCACCGCCGCCTTCTACAACCTGACATTTGCACTGTCCGCATGAACCCTTACCACCACAGGCGGAGGAGAGGAACACACCGTTTACAGACAGTGTATTCAGCAGCGTCGAACCGGAAGCGACTTCCAATTCCTTGTCGCCGTTGATTGTCAATTTCACATTACCTGAGGGAACCAAGAATTGCTTGGCTACCAACAGAATAATCACAAGCAGAAGAACAACCACGAGGAACACTCCAATGCTTGCTAATATCATATTCATATCCATTGTCTTATTCCTTTCTTTTAGATGTTCAAACCAGAGAAACACATGAATGCCATTGCCATCAGACCTACAGTGATGAAGGTGATGCCCAAGCCTTTCAGCGGGGCAGGTACATCAGAGTAAGCCATCTTCTCGCGGATAGCAGCCAAACCTACGATAGCCAGCAACCAGCCGATACCCGAACCCAGTGCATAAGAGATAGAATCCCAAACGTCACCGATGAACTTCGGATCGCTCTCGCCTACGTTGATACGTTGCTGCATGAAAAGTGATGCACCCATGATGGCGCAGTTCACGGCAATCAACGGCAAGAAGATACCCAGTGAAGCGTAGAGCGAAGGGCTGAAACGTTCCACAATCATCTCTACCAACTGAACGATAGCGGCAATCACGGCAATAAAAAGAATAAAACTCAGAAAGCTGAGGTCGACGCCCTCAATAATGGCATTGGGACCCAGCACTTTCGTTTGCAACAAATAGTTGACCGGAAGTGTCACCACCAACACGAAAGTTACGGCGATACCCAGTCCTACGGCTGTCTTTACATTCTTTGATACGGCCAGATAAGAGCACATACCGAGGAAGAATGCAAATATCATATTGTCCACAAAGATGGAGCGGACGAATAAACTTAATAAATGTTCCATAATTCTTTTAATTAAGAACTAAGAGTTAAGAATCAAGAATCTCCATACAGCGCACAGCACCGACCCATTCTTCATTCATCATTCTTCATTCTTCATTTATATTACTTTTCCTGCAATTCTTTATGACGTGCACGTTGATACCAGATGATGCAGGCACAGAGAATCAGCGCCATAGGCGGCATCAGCATCAAACCGTTGTTCACATAACCTATCTTCTGCAAAGGCTCGTAATTAAGGATGTTGAAACCGAGCAACGTACCCGAACCCAGCAACTCGCGGAAGAAAGCCACGATAACCAGAATTTTGGCATATCCCAAACCATTGCCCACACCGTCGAGGAAGGATTCCCACGGACCGTTCTGCATGGCAAATGCTTCCAAGCGGCCCATGAGGATACAGTTTGTGATAATCAAACCTACGTATACGGAAAGCTGCACGCTTACGTCGTAAGCAAAGGCCTTCAGAATCTCACTTACAATAGTTACCAACGCTGCAACCACTACCAACTGAACGATGATACGGATACGGTTGGGGATAGTCTTGCGCAACAATGAAATCACTACATTGGAGAATGCCGTAATCACCGTTACGGAAAGTCCCATTACGATAGCCGGTTCCAACTTGGCGGTAACGGCCAAGGCAGAACAGATACCCAGCACCTGTACGGTGACGGGGTTGTTCAATCCAAGCGGAGTAGAGAATACTTCTTTATTCTTTTTTGAAAACAATGATCCCATATTCTTATTTCTCCTCATTATTATTAGTTAAAAAGTTCTTGTAGCTGTTCAGACAAGTTTTCAGCATGGCATCCACACCCACAGAGGTGATAGTACCGCCTGAAATACCGTCTACCTGATAGTCAGGCTTCTCTACTTTTCCGTTCTTCACAACACCGAGGGCGATTTCACCATTCTCCAGTGTTTTCTTGCCGGAGAACTCTCCCTGGAATTGGGCGGTTGCAATTTCGGCACCCAAACCCGGAGTCTCGCTGGCATGAGAGAAATAGACGCCGTAAACGGTATCCTTGTCGCTGTTCAGGGCAACATAGCCCCAGATAGCCCCCCAAAGACCTGCGCCGTAAACAGGGAATACATATTTAGTCTCTCCATCCACCTCGGCAACGAATACGTGCAAACGGTGGTTTTCCTTAGCTTCCTTTTCGTAAGCAGTGGCAAATGCGTCGGTGTTCTCGGTCAGCGTACCGTCCTCGGTCATCAACATATCGCCCTTAATGTACTTATTATATTCTGCATCAGCGTCCTTCACATCTTTGATATTAAGGGCCGCAAGAATTTGCTTCTTCGTGTCCAGCTCTACGTTCTTGTTCTGGGTAGCACGCAGAGAAGAGCTTACGAATGCCAGCAGAAATGCAACGATAACAACCATTACCGAAGCATAAATGATAGTATAACTATTACTAT
>ENA-OWPN01000347-OWPN01000347.1-human-gut-metagenome-genome-assembly--contig:-NODE-347-length-72412-cov-5.843056_pt1 | contig 72412 bp, 71 predicted proteins | sample MGYA00248266_ERZ651850 | MGnify/ENA primary metagenome ERZ651850 (study PRJEB26924, sample SAMEA4378296) | human gut metagenome | biome: human gut; feature: human-associated habitat; material: faeces... | reverse complement strand
CGACGAGCAAAAATGCGCCCAGACCGAGCACCGCTACGGCCCAATCACCGGAAAGCTTGTCCTCTATTGCGGAGAAAGCCAAGTTGTAAACGGCATTCAGTATCAGAATGTGGAAGAATATCTGCGAAACCTTGCATAATGAACCCGCAGCCCCGACCGAAAAATCGGGGCTGCGATTTTTCATAGGCCCAATCAGGTAGACTTGCAATGATAGGAGCAAGGTAATGCTATGGCGAGATTCCGGACCAGAAATGGCTTTGGAGTAAGGTGGTAAAATGGCGGTACATTTGCTAGGGCCAGAGTGCTGGCTTATAATATGCGTACCATCTGAAAACCAAACAGGAGGGATACATATGAAAATCACCTATACCCGTGTCGGGGACTACTATCTCCCCAATCTGGTTGCACCGGAAAGCCCCAAGGTAGGCCGCTGGGGAATGCTGCGCTTCAATTATTTAAGAAAGCACAGAGAAGCACTTTACACCATAATGCTCATGGAGAACACGCTGAATCCCCACCTGGAAGAAGCTGACCGTCAGGCGCAGGATATGGAGCAGCACCTTATTTCTCAGCTGGCCCAGCAGGAGGGCATTACGGATCGACTGAAAGCAGAAAATCAAATGGAATGGGTTGCCCGGATGAACAACATTCGGAATCGGGCAGATGAAATCGTCTTGAACGATCTCATCTATGCCTAGAAAAAGTAAATCGTGAAAACCGCCATGGTGCGTGCTGATTCTGTCAGTTGCACCGTGGCGGTTTTCGTCATTTCTAACAAAAATAGTCTATTTTCAGAAATCATATTAAAAAACGGCCCGCCTCGATGGCTACTTAAGTGAGGGGGAAAAATATTTTAGGAAAACACACTAACAAAACCTCATTTTTGCCGCGATAGGTGAAGGGGTAATATCTCACGGTGCCTTTGGCGTATTTCACAGAAACAAACAATTTACCGAAAGATGTAAAAATTCGGCCTGTTTCGTGGGCTCAATATATGAGGGAATTTGTGCAGGCTTTATGAAATTGAAAAAATCTTGAGAAACCCCTTTACTTTTGCCCATTCTGGATGCCTACCACATGAGAGGTATCTCTGGCCCGAAAATATTTGTTCAAAACGCCCTAACAAAACCTCGTTTTCGCCGCGATAGGTGAAGGGGTATTGCCCCTCCCCATGTACTTTGACATTTTTCATACTCATTCATCTGATACATTCTTCCCCACCAGAGCCGGGAGGCCGTGCGCCATGACCGTTATGCGCGAGCGACAACCACGGGCCTTCAATGCCGGTTTGCTACCGGCAAGGCGACGACGGCGGGGCAGGACAATGATACTTCTCGAAAGAGCTGGGCGGAAGCGCAGGGGTGGGACTCCCATGGACCCGATTCGCTGTCGGGCGCCAGATGAATCCAGAGCGCACGGGGGCGAGGCCAAATAGATGCGCAAAAATCTGAATTTTGAAAGGAACGAACAAATGAAAAACAAAAACGGAATTTACATCATCGGTGTTGACCATGGCTATGGCAACATCAAAACAGCCAACTGCTGCTTCCCCACGGGAGTGGAGAGCAGCGACACGGAGCCGACCTTCAAGAACGATTTGCTGATTTATCAAGGACGTTACTACCAGATCGGCGTTGGACACAAGGAATACGCCGCTGAAAAAGTAATGGACGAGGATTACTACATTCTGACCCTGGCGGCCATCGCCCGAGAATTGAGCAGAGAACAAATCACCCAGGCAAATGTGTTTCTGGCGGCGGGGCTGCCCCTGTCCTGGGTGGCGAAGCAGCGGAAGGCGTTCCAGGCGTACCTGCTACAGAATCGTGAGGTGGAGTTTTCTTTTCGTAGAAAGGATTACCACATCCGCATTGTAGGCGCAACAGTCTACCCTCAGGGATTTGCCGCAATTGCGCCCATTGTCAACCACTTCACCGGAAGTAATATGCTCTGCGATATTGGTAACGGCACCATGAACATCCTGCGAACCCTGGACAGCAATGTGGATTTGCGCCAGATGTTTACGGAAAAGTATGGTGTTCAACAGTGTGTGCTTGCCATCCAAGAAGCTCTTATGCGGGAACATCACGCTGAACTGGAGGAACAGATGATTCACAATTTCTTGCGGTACGGTACAGTCGGTATCGACGAGGAACTGGAAAAGACCATGAAGCTGACGGCGAGGGATTATGCGAAAAAGGTATTCCGCAAGCTCGCCCATTAGAGGGAACAGACGGATACGAAGTGATTAGCGGCCACCGCAGGCTGCACGCAGCACAGAAAGCGAGGCTTTCCGAGGTTCCTGCCCTTGTCCATGAAATCAGCCGGGAAGAGGCAGCCGTTATGCTTGTGGACAGCAATTTGCACCGGGAGCATATTCTGCCCAGTGAAAAAGCATTCGCCTATAGACTGAAAGCAGATGCTCTGAACCACAGAGGAGAACGGACGGATTTAACTTCGGGCCAACTTGGCCCAAAGTTGCGCTCGGATGAAATGATTGCGGAAGAAAGTGGAGAAAGTCGCAAGCAAGTACAACGCTACATCCGTCTGACCTACCTGATCCCGGAACTGCTTCAGCTTGTCGATGACGGCAAAATCGCCCTCACCCCCGCTGTGGAACTGAGCTACCTCCCGGAAAAAGCCCAGACCTACCTCTTGGAAGAAATGCGCCGCAACGACTGCACTCCATCCCTATCCCAAGCGATCCGCATGAAGAAGCTGTACCAGACCAGCAACCTATCCCCAGAGGACATTTCCACTATCATGCAGGAGGAGAAGGCCAACCAGCAGGAAAAAGTCAGCTTCAAGACCGGCGATCTTCGTAAATTCTTCCCGAAAAGCTACAGTGCGGCCCAGATGCAGGAGACGATTCTGAAGCTGCTCTCCGAGTATCAGCGCAAGCGGCAACGGGCTGCGGAAAGATGAAGCGGGGGTGGACATATGGTGTTTCGAGGTGAGTGCGGATGAATGAGGTACAGTGGGACGTTCTGGATGCTTTATTGCAGATGCTTTTGGGCAAGGGCTTGATTTCAAGGACGGTTTACGACAAATCCCATGAAAAGATTCTTGGCACCTTGGACTTTCCACCTTTCTTCTGGGATAATGAGGCTGGAAAGGAGGATGTATATGGAAGTACGGAAAATTCGTGCTGAAATGCGCATGGGCAGGTCCTTTTATGACCTGCCCCTCCGGGTGACCTTTTATGCCCGGGTATCCACAGACCAGGACGAGCAAATCAATTCCCTGGAAAATCAGGTGCAGTATTATACGGAGCTGATTCAGAGCAAACCCAATTGGAAATTTGTACCGGGGTATATAGATGAGGGCATTTCCGGTGGCTCTACGAAAAAGCGGGACAATTTTAACCGGATGATCCGGGACGCCAAGGCCGGGATGTTCGATTTCATCATCACCAAGGAGATTTCCCGGTTCTCCAGATCGACCCTGGACAGCATCAAATATACCCAGGAGCTGCTGGATTACAATGTGGGGGTGTTCTTCCAGAACGACAACATCAACACATTGGATACGGACAGTGAGTTCCGGCTGGTGATTATGGCGGGGGTTGCCCAGGATGAGATTCGGAAGCTGTCGGAGCGGCTGAAATTCGGCTTCCGGCAGGCCATCAAAAACGGTCATGTGCTGGGCAACGACAAGCTCTATGGCTATGACAAAAAGGACTGCGTCCTGACCGTCAATGAGGAGGAAGCGGAGATCATCCGCATTATCTTCGATCTCTACGGAAACCAGCGGCTTGGAACCCGCACGATTTCCAAAAGACTGATGGAGCTGGGCTACACCAGCCGGGAGGGGAACGCCTTTAACACCCTGACCATCCGGCACATTCTGGAAAATCCCAAGTACAAGGGCTGGTACTGTGGGAATAAGAGCCAGAGTGTGGATTACCGGACAAAGCGGAATATTTTGCTGGACGAAAGCGAGTGGGTGACGTACCCGGATCCCTCTATACCGGCTATCGTTTCCGAAGAACTGTGGAATCGGGCCAACGTCCTGTACAAGAGAAGGAGAGAAGAAATGAAGGCACACAGCAGCGGAATCAGTTTCCACAATCGCTATCCCTACAGCGCAAAAATCTACTGTGAGGAACACGGAACCACCTTTCACCGTCAGGTGATCCAGACAAAAAAGGGGCAGCAGGAGGTATGGCAGTGCAAGGTTTACCGCAGCCACGGAAGGGCGGCCTGCTCGGCACCCCAGATTCGCAGCAGTGACCTGGATGTGATTCTCAGCGACATTTTCAAGGAGCTGGTCCGGGACAAAGAGAAAATCATTGATTCTCTGGTGACGGTGCTGACCAACATTCCCAAGGAGGTAGACTTCGGGAAGCTCCGCTGCCAGGTGGAAAATGAGATGGATGATTTGGAGCGAAAGAAAAACCGGCTGCTGGATTTGAACATCGCCGGTGCATTGACGGTAGAGGAATTCAAGGAGCGCAACGATGCCTTCAACGCCCAGATTCTGGAGTGCCAGGGAAAGCTGACGGCCATCCGGCAGGAGGAAGAAAACAGGTCCTCCGAAGAACTGGATATCCCGGCCATCCGGCGGGCGCTGGACGAGGCGTTGCGCTTCACTGGGGAAATCGATACAGCGCTGGTGGCAACGATTCTGGATAGGGTTGTTGTTAAGAAAGAAAGCACCAAGGATGATATTCATCTCGACATTTTTCTGAAGCTGGGCAGCACCTATGAGGCCGTCTATACACCGCTCAAGCACACCGCGGGCATCACCAGTCTAAGAAATATTACGCCCAAACCGCCGATCAGGAGGATTTGATTTCTATTGGGACGATTGGGTTGATTAAGGGGATTACGACGTTCGATGCCAGCAAGGGGGCGAGACTGGCAACCTATGCTGCCAGGTGTGTTGAAAATGCTATCCTCACTTAGGCGACTTTAAGAGTTGGCACCTTGCACCCCAAGGCCTCAAAGGTTCTGCATGGCGCATTTTGGACCGGTTATCGGGCGATTTGTATGTCCTTTCCCAGACGCAGAATTCCATTGTGAGGTATGCACCTCTATACATACACAGTTTCGTACTGTGCGCCCCTCGGAAGATTTTAGAGGCGACCCAGTTCAATCAGCGGTATCGCAGATATGAGGAGATCGATAATGTACCGGACAGGCTCCGCTGGTGCAGACACAGCAAAGGCCTGATGCAGGTGGAAGTGGCAGATAAGGTAGGGATGACGCACAGCGTTTACAAAGCCATCGAGGAAGGTTTTACGCAGCATATTGAACCGGACAAGGTAGATCGGCTGGCACAGTTTTATGGAGTCCCGGTGACAGACTTCCTGGATGAATTCAATCATTTCCTTTATGATGGACAAGCTGTTCGCATCCGGGCATATCGGGAATCCTTTGGCATGGGTAAGAAACCGTTTGCGAGAAAAATGGGAATCCCAGTCCGTTGCTTGCAGGAATGGGAGAGCGGCAGAAAGGTTATCAGCATAAAATGCTGGGAACGGCATTTCAAAGGCAGGGCATAACAGAAACGTGAACAACCCTTGGTAAGGTTATCTATCCTGTCTGCAGACTCTGCCGGGATCACGAAAAGGCTGGCTTCATCAAGGGTATCAAAGTTGGTATTCATTTAGCCACAGAAATCAAATAAGCAAAAGGGTGCCCTGTTTCGGGGCACCCTTGAACTTTTATTCCTGGTTATTGCTGTAAAACAACGGAAAAGATTCTTGTAACCGAGCCATATTGCATAAAATATCTGCCAATTCTGTGGGAGTCCTCTGAATCTGACCCATGACGCACTTCTTCATCAAATAATGGCAGCCACCTGCAAGCAGTGTGATTGCAATCTGAATGGTATCTTCGCTGGGTCTGTCGAGCGGAAGTGTTTCCAGATAAATATCCAGATAATCCCGGTAGAATACGGTCATGCATTGCATCATTTCTTCATCAGTGCGATTCGTAAGCAAAATTTGCATGATACCGATATTGTCACATATATAGGTGCATACCTGCTTCAGATATGCTCTGGCATCCTCCAAAGTTCGGGGTTTTTGTCTGGGCTGAGGCATTGCGCGGATCACATCCGCTTCGATCTCCCGCAAAATATCCTGCAAGGTTTCGTAATGCCGGTAAAAGGTGGCCCGGTTGATGCCGGATTCTTCACACAACTCATTGACTTTGATTTTGTCAATGGGTTTGTTTTTCAGTAGCCGAATGAGCGCTTCCTGAATCATTCTTTTGGTAACAGCCACCCGCAAATCTTGCTTCATTAATATGCTCCTTAAACTTTTTGTGAACTATGCAACACAGCAGAATGAAATGTTGCAAAACGTTTCTTTTTGAAAATACTGATGATTGATTATGCGACATCTGTTTATTAAAATAACATCAGATGCACAAAAAGTCAAGCCAGGAGGTCATTGAATGAAAGCTTCACACAATATAAATGCGGGGGTTGGTGAGCGAATGCAGTATCTCGCCCACGAGTATAATGACACCACCATTCGTTTTGTTTTACATTATCCCGGATTTCTGAATCCGGATATTCTATGTGCAGCTACTGCGGCGGTGATCGAGGAGGTGGATGTGCTGCACTCCTCATTTATCGCCAGTTCCCAGTCCTGTCACTGGCGGGTAAATGCAGACTATCAGGTTTCTGATTATTTTTCCATTCTGGAATGTGACGGAGATCTGGTCAAAGTTGCCTGCGGCCTGGCTGTTCAGCCTGTAGGACACAAGGACAAGTGCCAGTTTCAGGTCACACTTGTCAATGGAAGTGAAACTTGCGCTGTTCTGATCCGCATCAGCCATCTGGTGGTGGACGGCGGTGACGGAAAGTATCTGCTGAACAAACTGGCGGAAGCTTATCGGATTGAGGAAGAAAATCGGGATATTGGGGAATTGGTGGTCAAGGATGGCAGCCGCTCTGCCATGAATGCCTATAAAGACCTGGGACTCCGGGAAATGAAATCCCTCTTCAAAATGCCCTTCAGCGGTGTGAAAACCATCTACCCCTTTGCCGATCCTAAGGTCCATGGTGCTTTGCGGACGCTAAGAGTCACCATTCCCTCCGAGACGCTGGGTCAGGCTCGCGTGAAAGCGAAAACTGTTGGTGCATTCCCGCTGCTTTGGTAACTTGCTATACCTACTACAAAAACGGAAATGTGGATTTGCAGCGGACCAAAAGTGTTGTGGGTTCTACTTTCGTTGGGGCTGTAGCTGGCAGCTGGCTGGGCTATCTGTTCAGCCAGGTTTCCGAAAGCGGTGTCAGCTATGCGGTCATCATTATGAACTTGTTACTGGTAGTTAAGTACATCAGACCTGCAAAAGTTAAGGAAGACAGCTTGACCGAGCAGAAGCAGAAGAAACAGCAGAAAAAGACCTTGCTTGCTGTTATTTTGGCATTTGTCATTGGCGTGGAGTGCGGCTTTATGGGCAGTGCCGGTGGCGCGTTGATGCTGATGATGCTGACCATTGTGCTGGGCATGGATACCAAACTGGCTGTTGGTACCAACTCCATGATTATAGCACTGGTTGCTTTGACCGGTGCCGTCAGCCATGTGGCAATGGGCGCACAGGTGGAACTGATCCCTGGCATTATTGTTACTGTGGTTTGTACCGCCGCTGCTGTGGTATCTGCCAGATTTGCCAATAAGGTCAGCGAGCGGGTACTGAATGTTTCTACCGGCATCGTACTGATCGCAGTCAGTCTGCTGTCCTTGATTCTGGGAGCATAAAAAATATCGTCGTAATCACTCCGCAAAGGTTATCCCCGGCAGTCTGCTGCGGTGGTTCGACGGATATGGAGTTTATCGTACTGAGGTAGTAAAAAAGCAGAGAGTTCAGACCTGTGAAGTCACTCTCTGCTTCTTTCTTTTACGGTTTCGATGACCGCATCCAAAAGTTCCAGCTTTTGGCTTGAGGGGCAGTTCAGCGATTTGATTCGCTGGGTTACTGCGGCTGCGTGGACATCGGACACCCGTTTTGCCAGTTCTATCTGGCCTTCTTCGGTTTTGGGGTAATACACGATCAGATTGATCGGTGCCATGCTTCGGATAACGGTCACCTCCTTGGGCGCTTGCCCGGAATGCTGGAAACCCAAGATGTCGAACCCTGTCACTTCTTATCGAACGTATATTCGTAATTTGTTTACACATTTCTTGAAGAAGCTTGTATAATAGAGTCATCTTAGGTTCTTTGTACCCTCATTATAGAGGAAACGCAGTCAGGTTGCATTGAACGCCAATTGAGCGGAAATTGAGCAAAAGGGAGTGAAAAGATGGAACGACTGGACTTTGCATCGGTGATGGCGGTGCTGCGGCGGAATATCCCGGATGAAAACTTTGGCAATCAGGCGGATTTTTTGGATTCCTTATTTTTGGACATGGGATTCAGTCCGCAGACGGCTATGGAATTTGACCAGGGACAGGTTTGCCGGTGGATCAATGGCTTGGCAAGGCTAAGTCCCAATATTATCAGCTTCTACCAGGACAGCTTCAATCAAAGGAAGCTGGTTAGCCGCATTAAAAATATGCTGCTGCCGATGATGCCCGATAGTGCCATGGCAGCCCAGGAACTGTATGACCTTGTGCTGCAGGCTCCCAATGTGTCCCCGCAAAAGAAGATGGAACTGACGGACGGATATACCTTTGAGGATGACAACGATGAAGCGATTTTCATAATGGAAATCCTCTGTCTTGCGATGCAGCTTCGCTTTGAAAAGCGGGATGTGCGGAAGAAGCAGCTTCTGACACCGGGCAATCTCTCCCCGGCTGTTGTGGACTATATTTTCGATACCGACATCCCCAGACCCTGCCGGTGGTTCCTTGGGCGGGAGCAGGAGTTGGAACAGCTTCACGCTCTGCTGGTGGATCACAGTAAGGTGTTTCTGCACGGCATTCCCGGTATCGGCAAAAGTGAGCTTGCCAAGGCTTATACAAAGCAATATGGCAAGGAATACACCAATGTCATCTATGTAAATTATCCCGGCGATCTGAAGCAGGCTGTGATCGATCTGGACTTTGCAGACGATATGCCAGACGAGAGTGACGATGCCCGATTCAAGTGGCATAACCGGTTCCTGCGCAGTCTGCGGGAAGATACCCTGCTGATCGTGGACAATTTCAATGTCACCGCATCTCAGGATCAATTCCTGGATGTGATGCTAAAGTACCGTTGCAGAATTCTATTCACCACCCGCAGCCGATATGAAAACCACATTTCGCTGGAGGTAGGTGAACTGAACCCGGATACCCTGTTGGAACTGGTGGGCAAGTTCTTCCCGGAAGCAGAGAGAAAGCGGGACGAGATCAAAGAAATCATTGCTCTACTCCATGGACATACCTTTGCGGTGGAGCTGGCAGCGAGACTGCTGGCAAACGGTCCGCTGAAACCCAAGGCACTGCTGACCAAGCTCCAAAAGGAAAAAGCCGCCCTGTATGCGGACGATAAAATCGGCACCACAAAGGACGGCAGAAACAAGAAAGCTACCTATCATGACAGTGTGACCCAGATCTGCAATTACGCAGCATTGATTACCGATTTGGGTGAACCCCAACGGGCTTATTCTGCACTGCTGAAGTTGGCAAGGACAGTGAAAGAACGCAATTCTGATCAGTGCCTAGATTATGGCTTGATTCAGCAGGTAATGGGAAGTGTTTGTCGGGTAATGGGCGATGCGGCCCAAGCGCAGCTCCACCACCAGCGAGCTATGGCTATCTTTGAAGTAGTGTTTGAAGATGAACCGACGCTCTTGGAGGAAAAGCGCAAGGAGATCGGACAGGCGGCACTTGTCAGCAGACAGAAAAATCAAAAACTACTTGTATAACGAATGAGAGCGAGGTTCCGTAAAAAGGAATCTCGCTCATTCTTTTTGTCAATTTGCGCTCAATTGGCGTTCAATGTCAAAACCACCTCTTTTTGGTACGATTTATGGGCAGGGGGAAACTCTGTCATCGAATCTATCAAAGGAGGTCTTTTTTATGAGAACGGTGGTGAGCGCATGACGGTGAAGTTACGCAAAGACAGCCAGATCCCGGCATATATGGCATACCCCAGATTTTTGCTTACGATGGACATAAGCGAAACAGCGAAGCTGGTATATGTTCTGCTTTTGGATCGGGCAAGGCTGTCCATGAAAAATGAAGGGTTGGAAGATGAACAGGGTCATGTGTTCATCTACTACACGATAGCAGACTTGGCAAGTGCAAGCGGGAAAAGTGAAATGACCGTGAAGAATGCTCCGGCAGTGCTGGAGCAGAAGAATTTCATTTCCCGTAAGCGGCAAGGGGCAGGACTGCCCAGCAAAATTTATGTGCAGGTACAGACAGAAAACTGTCCCACCGGATGGACAACTTTTAAGCCCCAGACAGACAAGAAACTGTCCACAAGTAATAAGCAGAGAAAAACGAATAAGAACGCATCGTTTGGAACCTTTCCATCGGAAAACAGGCCCTTTTTCCCGGCTCAAGAGCCGGGAAAAAATTACGAAAATTAGGAGGATTTCTATGAAAACAGGTCTTACGAAAAAACAGAAGACAACCGATGTGTACTACAACGCAAAAGACCCCTTTGCGGAGGTCTATACCCACGATACGAACCTGAAGAAGCGGCTGCGGAAGTACGCAGCTAAATACCCGGAACTGTGCAAGCAGACCGACGATGACGGTCAAGGCGGTCTGCGGTTCGAGATCGACAAGAGCCGGATCAGCATCCGGCTGATGGCGCCCTACTCCGATGACCGCCGCAAGGCGGCAAGCGAGCTGGCAAAGAAACGGGGAATACACACAAAACCGTAACCGATGCGGCATACAAGTAATGTGTTCCAACTTGCTCTGCCCCCAGTTTGTGCTGTTCTCACAAACTGGGGGCAGTACACCTCCGGGAGCCGCTTTTATAAACTCAGTTCAAGGCATAGCGTTTGCTATGAGATCCTGATACATAGCATCTGTCAAGTCGCAGCTGTAGAACAGCTTGTAATAGTCGGTGACCTCTTCCTGCAGATCATACTGGGTGTAGTCGGGGTACAGCAGAGCGCCCAGCCATAGCATACCTAAGTATCGCTGAACTGCGGGAGGAGAGGACAGCCAGCCATACGGGCCTTCCGGTGTTTTGAAATAGTTGCCGGCAGCCACGGCAGATACGTTTTGCCACTGGGCATCCCCGGTGACCGTCTCATAGCAACTGTCAGGCGCAAAAATAATGATTTCCGGATCCCACAGCAGGATCTGTTCCAGATCCACTTCGTTGCCAAGTCCGCCGGGGAAAACATCCGCTATCACGGCAAGATTGCGGCTCATCATGTTGATGGTTTCTGCGTGGAAAGACCCCTCCGCGATCACATTGGTGCCTTTATCGCCCAGGCAGTACAGCAGCTCTTTCCGGGCATTGTCTGCATCTACTCTTTCCATCATAGCAGTGATGCTTGCATAGGTTCTTTCACACCAGAGGGCCAATTCCTCAGCCTTCTCTTCCCTGCCAAGGAGTTTGCCAAGGGTACGGTAGGCCTCTGGTGAAGTTTGTACAGTGGCATCTATATGAATAAAAGGAATCCCGGTCTGTTCGGTCAAGACGGTCAGATCAGCAACGATGCTGTCTTTCGGCTCGCCGATATCGATGACGATGTCCGGGGCGGCGGTCAGCAGCGCTTCCAGATCCATCTCGCCTTTGCCACCGTACAACTGGCCAATCTCTGTTTTGCTGAAAATCTCCTTGGGCAAATAGAGGGCCGCATCAGCAGAGAATTCGTTGCAAACACCAACCAGCATGTCACTGGCTAACGGAAGAATATAGACCTGAGAAAGGGGGCCGGTAATGGCGATTTTGGTGATTTCCGCCGGAATAGCAACAATACGACCGGTAGAATCCGTATATTCCTGGGTCTTTACGGGATCCGGTACTGCCGCGCTGCCGCAGGCAGTGGATGTCAGCAGTATGACCAACGCCAACAAAAATGCCAGAAATCTTTTCATAGTCAGTTCCTCCTTATTTCATAACTGCCTTGGGCACGCAAATTCTTGCATTGTCCTGATACAGACTGACAACTTCCACATCCACACCGTAAAGGGCGCGGATGGTATCCTCTGTCAAAACTTGTGCGGGTGTGCCTTCTTTCAGTATCCGACCCTTTTGGATGGTCAAGATCCGGTCGGAGAACATATAACTTTGCTCCGGGTGATGGGTGGTTTGAATGACGGTATATCCCTCCTGTGCCAGAGATCTGGCCTGTTCCAGCACCAGAAGTTGGTTGCCGAAGTCCAGGTTGGCGGTTGGCTCGTCCAGCATCAGAATGGGGGCATCCTGCACCAGCGCCCGAGCGATCAGCACCAGTTGCTGCTCACCGCCGGAAAGCCGATGGAAGCACCGGTCTGTCAAATGGGATATACCGATCTTTTCCAGAGCCCAACGACATTTCTCCGTATCCTTTTTACCGGGACTGCGGAAGGTAGAAAGACCGCTGGTTCTGCCCATAAGGACAATATCAAACACACTGTAATTAAAAATTGGATGACTGGACTGAGGAATGTAGGCAATATGCCGGGCAGATTCCCGGACAGAAAAAGAACGGGCATCGATGCCATCCACCAGAACCTGCCCGGTGTAGCCGGATAAAAGTCCCAGCACACAACGAAACAGGGTGCTTTTGCCCACACCGTTAGGGCCTAAAATAGAAAGGAATTCTCCTTTGCGGGCAGAAAAACTGATATCGTGCAGTACCTGGCGGTGGCCGTAGGAGAAGTTTAAGTTCTTGACCTCAATGCTCATAATGATCCCCCTTTCCGGTGATGAGCCACAGGAAGAACGGGGCTCCGATGAAGGCGGTGAGAATACCAATGGGGATACCGGATGTGGCAGCATTTCGGGACACATTGTCCACGATCAGCAGGAAGATACTGCCGCCCAAAAGGGATGCGGGCATTAAGTAACGGTAGTCAGAGCCTACCAGTCGGCGCATCATATGGGGGATCACCAGACCCACCCAGCCGATCATTCCGCTGACGGACACAGCGGAAGCTGTGACCAGGGTAGAGCAGATGACGATCAGCACACGGATCCGCTGGGGATTCACACCCATGGCCCGGGCTTCATCATCACCCATTGTGATCACATTCAGACGCCAGCGCAGCAAAAGCAGCGGGATCAGGCCACAGAGCATTGGAACAATCACAAAGCCGATTTCGGCCCATTTGGCACCACTTAAACTGCCCATCAGCCAGTAGGTGATCTGTGGCAGCTGATTGTTGGGGTCGGCGACCAGCTTTAGGAAAGAAGTTCCAGCCTGGAATAGCGACGAAATCATGATGCCTGCCAGCACCAATCCCAGCACCCGGTCACCTCTGGCGTGGCGGCTGACGGTAAAGACCAGCGCAACAGTCACAAGGCTTGCAGCAAAGGCACCCAAAGTGATGCCAATACTGGAAGCGCCCAGAAGAATGGCCAGTGCCGCGCCGAAGCCAGCACCGGCGGAAGCGCCCAGAATGTCGGGAGATGCCATAGGGTTCTGGAAGACACCCTGGTAGGCACCGCCGGCAGCCGCCAGGCAGGCTCCAACCAATACACTTAGAACCACCCGGGGAAGGCGGATATTCCAAACAGCTGCTTCCATCTGGCTTGTCCAAAAAGGATCGACAGGCAGCCCCAGCTTGCTTCCCAGAATTCCCAAAAGCTCTCCCAGGGGTACGGGGTAGCGTCCCAAAGTAAAGGACAGCAGGAGACAGACTATCAGCGCAAACCCCATAATCACTACGGTTCGGCGGTGTTTCTTTTCAATCGGACTCATAGGTTCTCCTTTTTCAGCAGGAAGGGTTTACCCATAGGATAGGGTGGGCCGGGAATCTCATTGAGGATCTTGTTTTTCATACCGGTCACATCGGTGACCACAAGGCCTGCGATCCGGTCAATGCCCAGGCTAAGCAGCGCAGGACACATGGGACAGCTGGGACCGGCCAGAATGGTATAGGCGTTTTGACACAGCTCCAGCAGGTGAGGGAGGGTCTTGTTCACCAGGGTGCTGGCGGTTATGATCACTACATCGCATTGGGGAAGCAGCCAGTCGCAGGCGGAGTCGGGATAATCACCGGTTCTGGGAGAACGTTCCAAAATACGGACAGAGGAAGCCTGCTGATACACGGATTCTGGCATATTCAAACGCCCCACCACACCGATATGCTTGCCCTGCAGGTCAACACCGTCGGTACAGTAGTTCTCAAAAGGCTCATAAGCACCCAGTGCTTCCAAACGCTTCGGTGTATTGTAGTAAGCGTTGACAGCGGCCATACCGAAGCCGGCTTCCCTTAGATTCCAGCTTTTGGCGGCTTTTGCCAGTTCTGCCAAGGGCATACCGATGAAATCCTTTTCATACATACGGGGGGCGGTATCCACAGGAGTGGTCATAGCCATACCGAAGCTTTTTTCGGTTTCCACCGCTGTCCAGCACTGTCCCATAAAGGTACGGGTTACGGTTTCGGCGGTGTCGATTCCATCGATGAGCAGGTCATACAAATCAAAAAAGTTATCCATTGGCATACTCCTTTACCCAGGCTTTCGCCAGGCGAAGCGCTTCTTCGTCAAATTCTTCGCAATCGTATACTAAGGTGTCCGGATCGCCGCACAGCTTTTCACGAAAACGGTTTGCTGCCAGTTCATATTCCTTTGTCAGCCCCAGCTTTTGGATCATAACGCCAGCAGGCCCTTCTCCTTTTACAACGCCAATGATTGGAATATGGCGTTCCAATAAAGTATCCAACGCAGCCGTAAAGGCAGGGCAGAGTAGCTCCAGACCGCCGATCTCATCCAGAATAAGGTATTTACCCTTTAACAATTCCGGAGCCATGGTTTCGAAAACATCCATATGGATTGCGGGAACCAAACCCCGACAATCCAGGAATTCTGCTTTCTGCTTACCATTGGGGCTTTCCAGGGAAAAGGCGATGGCTTGACCATCTTCATCCCGGAACCGCTTGGTCAGAAAGCCCCCGAATGCCGGCAATTTTTCTCCGATGGCGGTGAGGATGGCAGTGCTTTTGCCGCAGCCAATGGGGCCTGTCAAAAAGAGCTTGCGCTTCATAGGCCGTTCAGTTCTGCCCGGCACAGGATCATCTGGGCAGCGATGGAAATGGCGATTTCCGCAGGGGTCTCACCTTTGATATTCAGGCCAATGGGAGTAGTAACCAAGTCCAATTCTTCCTCCACAAGGCCGTATTCTTCCTTCAGTGTCTTGCGGACACCGGCAGCTTTCATGGCACTACCAATCACACCGCAATAAGCGGGGCGGCATTTCAGAACCTGGGCCTGTACCACCGTATCGTAGGCATGGCCACGGGTCATGACACACACATAATCGTTTCCACCGATGGTCATATAGTCGCTGATTTTCCGCAGATCCCCGCAGATCACTTCCTCCGCGCCGGAGAACAGCTCCGGCTTGGTAAACTCCGGACGATCGTCCATCACCACACAGCGGAATCCCACACGGGCAAGCACCGGCACCAGCTCCTGGGCCACGTGACCGCCGCCGAATACATAGACTCTGCCGGAGGTGTTGATCTGTTCGGCAAAAATACTACCGATTCGTTCCGGATGCCGGGACAGCTTTAGCTCTTCCGAAGCAGAAATCCCCCAAAGCCCCAAATCCTGAGAATATAGCCCCATCCGTCCCCCATCGCCGATTTCTGTCAGCAGCCAAAGGTCACTGCCTTTTTGAAATTGAACTTCTGCTTCCTCACAAAGCATGACGGTATGGATATCCTCTGCGGGAAGGTAGTGGAAGTATACATTACAGGCACCGCCGCAGATCATGCCTAAGTTTTGAACATCGTCTTTGGTCAGTGTGAAATCATGGCCGAAAGAGGTTCTCTCCTCCAGTACCTTGGCAGCGATCTGCTCGGAGCGGTATTCCACTGCACCACCGCCGATGGTACCGCAGATACGGCCTTCCTTGCCGATCAGCATACGTGCACCGGCACCTCTGGGGGTAGCGCCGGAGGAGGCGATAACGGTAACCAATACCAGAGACTGGCCGTGCTCCAATTTATCTTTGATGGTTTTCAGCATATTCCGCATTTATTTTTCCTCCTGTAAAGCAAATGTCCCGTTTTCATAATAAAGTGTGATGATCTGCACATAATCCGGCTTATACCAGGCTCCGCTGATTTTCTGCAGAAACTGGGCGATGATACCTCCGTGGGAAACCACTGCAAAGTCGCCGCTGGAAATTTCCGCAGCTGTTTGCATGGCCGCTGTAAACCTGACAAATCCTGTTTCATAGTCTTCTGCACCGGGCAGGGGGAGCGTCAAATCATTGGCCCGGGCAGCATACAAGTCAGGATATTTCAGACGAATCTCATCAAAGGTTAGCCCGTCCCATTCTCCTGCATACATTTCCCGCAGACCGCCCAGAATGGTAATGGGCATTCCAATGGCCTGTGCTGTCTGTACTGCCCGGGAAAGGGGGCTGGAAAAGACCGCTGTGACAGGGGGAAGGTGGGCTGCCATTTTTGCTGACTGGGAAAACCCCTGCTCTCCTAAAGGAATATCGGTCATGCCAATGCACATGCTTTTGCCTCCGGGAAAGTCTGGCAGCGCATGGCGGATGAGATAGACTTTTTTCATTCGAAGATCCCTCCGAAATAGTCTTCATACAGTTCATTTGCCTGCTTTTTCAGCTGCTTTTCGTATTCCAGATACCGCTCCAGCAGCAGTTTGCCCTTAGGGGTCAAATGGCTCTGGCTGCCGCCGGCGCCGCCCTGGGTTCGTTCGATGAGGGTATAGCTCAGCTGGCTTTCCAGAGTGCGGATGGTATTCCAGCAGCTGGAGTAACTCAGCTGCATCCGCTGTCCCGCTGCCCGGACGGACTCGGTCTCATCGATCAGCGTCAGCAACATGGCGATCTTACTGTCGAAGAAAGGCTTTTCCTTCGTTAAGGAAACGCTGACCACCGGCCGTACCAACTGGGAATTGTGATAGTCTACCAGTGCGGAGAAATCCTCCGGGGTGTCTGCATCGTGTACCGTGCCGGGGTCATCCACGTCGATTCGCAACAGGGGCGTTGTGCAGCGGTCCATGGCACCCTTCAGCCCCATTTCTCCGCAATCATCCAGAATTTCCGGAATCAGTTCGTTGGCGATGAGGATGGGATGTCCCTGTTTTCCCTCACACATGGGGCAAGCCAGCGCTGCACCGGAGTCCAGCAAAATATTCACCGTCTGGGCAGTAAAGAGGGGCACGTCCACAGGCGTGAAGAGGATCTTGTCGCATTTATCCTGCAGATACCGCAGACCAATTTTCACCGAGTCAAACATCTGGGTAGTTTCGTACTGCTCGTTTCTCAGGAAAATAATACCGTTTCCGCTTAAGTGCCGCTCCAAAACGGTGGCATTGTAGCCCGTGACCATGACGATCTTCGTGGCACCTGCCTGCTGCAGGGTGGCAATGACCCGCTGCGCCACGGAAATGGAACCGATACTGAGCATGGGCTTGAATTCCCCCATACGGGAAGACATACCCGCTGCAACGATCAATGCACCGATCTGCATAGAAATCCCTCCACAAATTGTTTTAGAATGCAAATTGTAATTAATTATAACTTCCTTTTGCTCTTATCATATCGATATTTTTTTACTCTGTAAACTAAAAAATAGCAACAACTTGTAAATTTGTGGAACTTTGATATAATGAAGTGGAGATTTTTGGAGGAGGTCACAGTATGGGCATCTATGTATGGGGCACCGGCTGCGGCGCGTCAGAGCTTTTGGAGCAGGGGCTGGCGCTGGATCGCATTTGCGCATTTGTGGACAGTTTCCCTTGCGGGGATACCTTTTTAGGCAGACCGGTGATCCTGCCCAGCCAATTGCATCTGGAAGAAACAGATCTTCTGATCATCACCACCCGCCATGCGGATGCGGTTGCCCGCACTTGTAACGAATTGGGAATTCCCGGTGAAAACTGCCTGTATCTAAAAAATTACTGCGAGCTTCGGGATCGCAACCGAAACTGCAGGGCAGGGGAGATCCTGGGAGAAGACCTGTTGAGAAAACTGCTGCCAAAGCAGCATATCGTGCCGACCCCGGCACAATTGGCAGACGCGGTTCTGCCGGAGCGGGAACTGCAGAATGACTATGTACGCCTGGCCACTCTGGAGCTGATTTGCCGCAGATTGGAAAACGTCCCCGGTGCCGCAGCGGAACTGGGTGTCTACCGCGGATTCTTTGCCCGGTGTATCAATCAGTTATTACCGGAGCGGGAACTGTACCTTTTTGACAGTTTTGAAGGCTTTCGGGAAAATGCAGGCGCTTCCGAATCCTTCCAGGCAGCTCATGCCAATACGGGCATAGAGAAGGTACTGGCCATCATGCCCAATCCTGAAAATATCATTGTAAAGCCCGGCTTCTTCCCGGAATCCTTAAATGGGTTGGAGGAGCAGTTTTGTCTGGTGAGTCTGGATGTGGATTTTGAAGAGACCACATTGGCCGGTTTGCAGTATTTCTGGCCAAGACTTGCAAAAGGAGGCTATTTGCTTCTCCACGATTGGGGCAGCCCGAAACTGCCCGGTGTGGCAAAAGCGCTTGCCCGGTATGAGGCAGAACTGGGACAGACCCTCCCTGCTGTTCCCCTGTGTGATACAGGAGGAACCTTGGTGCTCTGTAAATAGTATGTGAAAAATTGGTAATAATATATTAACATATTAAATTTAATTATAGGGGATTGTGCATAGTGCATAATCCCCTTATATTTATTTCTGCAACTTACAATTGTTTGTAGGTTGCTTTTGGTCTGTTTGTACTGATAAAATATATATGTGGCAAAGCATGCCAAAGTGCGATAAAGGCAGAAGGTGACATACATGGAAGAAAAGGTTTTTGAAATTTCTGCAAAAGAGGTAACCGTCGAAGTAGTGGATGAGGCAACCGGGAAAGTATACCGCCGTACCCTCCCCATTGACTATTACGAGACCGCTAACGGTCTGGTGCTTCGGGGAGAGAACCTGGACGGCAGTATTTCCCAGCTGGTTTTTTATTCTGCCAGAGGCATGCAGCGTATGCAGGACTTAACTGGGGGTGGCCCCGATGAAGATCCCTGCGGTACCCACGCGTAAATCCCCAAAATTAGAAAAATTTGAGGAGGAAACAATATGATTAGAAAGACATTTGTTATCAACGGCGTTCAGCGCACCATGATGGTCAATGAGAACGAAACTCTGGCCACCTTCCTGCGTGAGCGCCTGCTGCTGACCGGTTGTAAGATCGGCTGTGGCGAAGGCCATTGCGGCGCTTGTAACGTCATCGTGGACGGCAAGGTCGCCCGTTCCTGCCTGATGAAGCTCAGCAAGATCAAGGACGGCGCTGAGATCACCACCATCGAAGGCATCGGTACCATCTCCGATATGCATCCCCTGCAGGTCGCCTGGATGGCTCACGGCTGTGCGCAGTGTGGCTTCTGCTCCCCCGGCTTCATTATGACCGCAAAGGTATTGCTGGACAACAACAATGCTCCCACCCGTGAAGAAGTCCGTGACTGGTTCCAGAAGAACCGTAACCTGTGCCGCTGCACCGGTTACAAGCCTCTGGTGGACGCTGTTATGGACGCTGCCCGCGTTTACCGCGGAGAGATCACCAAGGAAGACCTGGTCTTCAAGCCCACCGGCGACTCCATCATCGGCACCAAGTACGTCCGTCCTTCCGCAGCCCAGAAGGTTATGGGTACCTGGGACTTCGGCGCTGACGACGCTCTGAAGATGCCCGAAGGCACCCTGCGCCTGGCTCTGGTACAGGCTAACGTTTCCCACGCTCTGCTGAAGGGTGTTGACACCGCAGAAGCTGAGAAGATGCCCGGCGTTTACAAGATCATCACCGCTAAGGACATCGTGGCTGCAGGCGGCAAGAACCGTATCAACGGCCTGGTCATGCTGCCTCTGAACAACAAGTGTGACGGTTGGGACCGTCCCGTTTTGTGTGACGAGAAGATCTTCCAGTTCGGCGATGCCATTGCCATCGTTGCTGCTGACACCGAGGCCCATGCCCGTGCCGCTGCTGATGCTGTCAAGGTCGACATCGAGCTGCTGCCCGCTTACATGAACGCCATGGACGCCATTGCCGAAGACGCAATCGAGATCCATCCCGGTGTTCCCAACGCTTACTATGAGACCAACTGTATCAAGGGCCCCGATATTGACTTCGATGCCGCTCCCAATGTGGTTGAGATCGAGTCCTACTGCTCCCGCCAGCCCCACCTGCACTTAGAGCCCGACTGCGGCTACGCATACATCGACGAAGACGGCATGGTCACTGTCCACTCCAAGTCCATCGGTATCCACCTGCATATGCCCATGATCGCTGACGGCATCGGCGTTCCCATGGACAAGCTGAGAATCGTTCAGAACCACGCCGGCGGCACCTTCGGCTACAAGTTCTCCCCCACCAACGAAGCCATCCTGGGCGCAGCTGCCAAGATTATCGGCAAGCCCGTGTCCCTGGTCTTCAACCAGTTCCAGAACATCACCTACACCGGCAAGCGTTCCCCCGGCTTCATGAACATCAAGCTGGCTGCCGACGAAAACGGCAAGCTGCTGGGTCTGTGGGGCAACAACTACATCGACCACGGTCCTTACTCCGAGTTCGGCGATCTGCTGACTCACCGTCTGAGCCAGTTCGTTGGCGCAGGCTACGACATCCCCACCATCCGCAACAAGTCCCAGACCGTCTTCACCAACCACGCCTGGGGCTCTGCATTCCGTGCTTACGGTTCTCCCCAGTCCTTCATGGGCTCTGAAATCGCCATCGACGTTCTGGCCGCCAAGATGGGCATGGATCCCTTCGATATCCGCGAGCTGAACTGCTACAAGGAATCTGAAAAGTCCACCATCCCCACCGGCTACGCGCCCGATGTCTACTGTCTGGAAGAAATGTACAAGATGGCTCGTCCTCTGTACGAGGCAGGTAAGGCTCGCGTTGCTGAGAAGAACGCTGCCTCCGATGGCCGCTACAAGTACGGTATCGGTGTTGCTTCCGGTGTTTACGGCTGCGGTCTGGACGGCGTTGACGCATCCCAGGCTTACGCTGAGCTGAATCCCGACGGCACCGTCACTATGTACGCTTCTTGGGAAGATCACGGCCAGGGCGCTGATATGGGCGTTCTGATGTCCGCTCACGAGACTCTGCGCCAGGCAGGCATCAAGCCCGAGCAGATCAAGCTCGTTATGAACGACACCAAGTACACTCCCAACTCCGGCCCCGCAGGCGGTTCCCGCAGCCAGGTTATGTCCGGTAACGCTTGCCGTCTGGCAGCAGAAAACCTGGTTGCTGCAATGAAGAAGGAAGACGGCACCTACCGTACCTACGACGAAATGAAGGCTGAAGGCATTGAGACCAAGGTTCTGGGCAACTGGGTCTGCGACTACTGCGCAACTCACCCCGTTGATCAGGCTACCTCTCAGGGCGAGCCCTTCGCAACCTATATGTACACCCTGTTCCTGCCCGAGGTCTGCGTCGATACCCAGACCGGTAAGGTTACCGTTGAGAAGTTCACCTGCGTTGCTGACGTGGGTACCATCATGAACAAGCTGCTGGTTGACGGCAACTTCTACGGCGGCCTGGCACAGGGCATCGGCTTGGCTCTGACCGAGGACTTCGATGACCTGACCAAGCACACCAGCCTGAAGGGCTGCGGTATTCCTTATCCCAAGGACATTCCCGATGACATCGAACTGCACTACCTGGAGACTCCTCGTCCCAACGGCCCCTACGGTGCTGCTGGCTGCGGCGAAGCTCCTCTGGATGCACCTCACCCCGCAATCCTGAATGCGATCTACAACGCTACCGGCGCTCGTATCACCCGCATTCCCGCACTGCCCGAGGTGGTTCTGGCAGCTCTGAAGGAACTGTAAGATACAATTTCACAAATAGCCCGAGTTATGTTATAATGGAGGGGCGGTATAGCCGCCCCTCTATTTTCAAATATGTTGCGGAAAGCGGGAATCCAGCATTTGCGTTTTCCGGGATATATTTCCACTGCGCCCAAAGGAGGAATCCTTATGATCATTGAAGAACGGCTCTCCACCCATGTATACCGCCAGAAACAGCTTTTCGGCAAAGAGGAACTGGAAGCGCGGGAGTCTGCCTGCGTACATGAGCAGTCTGCTTACTGCAATGCCGCCTGCCCTCTGAAACTGGATACCAAAGCTATGATGGCCGCGGTGGCAGCGGGAGATTTTACCAAAGCCTTGGCACTGTATGATAAGATCACCCCGTTCCCCCACATTCTCTCCGCCGGCTGTGAGGCGCCCTGTGAGGGCAAGTGCAAGCTCTGCGCCTTAGGTGAGGGTATTGCCATCCGGCAGTTGGAGGCAGCCGCAGTTCAGTACGGCGAGATGCCCCGGAAGAAAGGCTTCCTGCGGAAGAAGACGAAAAAGTGCGCCGTATTTGGGACCGACCTGTTCAGCCTGTTCCTGGCAGGAGAACTGGCAAAGAAGATGTACCCGGTGACGGTGTACACGGAGCATGAAGACGATGCTTCTTTGATTGCTGCCGTAATTCCTATGCTGCCTGCACCTATACAGGAAGCATCGGTGGCTGCCCTTAAGAAGATGGACATTCAATTCGTCTGGAATGCGGATGTGACTGCAGCCTATGCAGAACCCTATGATTTGAAATGTGCGTCTTATGAAGTGGCGAACATGCTCCATCCCGACCTTGCCGTTGACGAAGCAGTGATGGTGGCAAGAGAGTATAAGCTCATCACCGGTAAGACTGAGGGTATCCTGGGCGCCGCGTTCGGTGCTAAGAAAGCAGCGCTCTCTGCCGACCGTATGGCCCAGAACCTGGATCCCAGCAATACCAGAGGTGAAGAGGGCAGCGTCCAGACCCGGCTGTATACCAATCTGGAAGGCATCGAACCTACAAGCCGAATCGAGTGTAACAGCAGGGAAGGTGCTATCGCCGAGGCAGGCCGCTGCATCCAGTGCCACTGCGATGAATGCATTAAAGGCTGTGCCTATTTGCAGCATTATAAGAAATTCCCCCGCATTCTCACCCGTGAGATCTACAATAATGTGTCTATCATTATGGGCGACCATATGATGAACGGCCCTATCAATGCCTGCAGCCTGTGCGGCCAGTGCAGTGTCCTGTGCCCCAACGGCTATGACATGGCGGAAGTCTGTCATATGGCCCGGCAGAATATGGTCTACACAGGAAAAATGTCGCTGGCTGTTCATGAATTTGCCTTGATGGACATGGCCTTTTCTAATGAAGAGGCCTTCCTCTGCCGGAAGCAACCGGGATATGATACCTGCAAATATGTGTTCTTCCCCGGCTGCCAGGCCACGGCGATTGCGCCGGCTACCGTCAGAGCGGCATACCTGGATCTGTGTGACCGCCTGGAGGGCGGTGTGGCGCTGATGCTGGGTTGCTGCGGTGCCATCTGCGATTGGGCCGGCCGGTATGAAATGCAGGAAGACACCATCCGTTTCCTGGATGAAAAAATGGCAGAACTGGATAATCCTACGGTGATCGCCGGCTGCCCCACCTGCAGAAAAGAACTCTCCCGCTATGAAAATGTGGGAATCTGGGAGATCCTTGAGAAGATTGGCCTTCCCGAAAAAGCCCAGCGGGCGGACAAACCCATTGCCATTCACGATGCCTGCGGCGCAAGGGGTGACCACGATACCCAGCAGAGTATCCGCCGGATCGCGGAGAGCTTGGGCTGTAAAGTGGAAGACACCGAATACAGCGGTGATAAATCCCCCTGCTGCGGCTATGGCGGCCTGACCCAGTACACCAACCGGGAAGTGGCAAAGAAGATGACAGACAAGTGCTTGGAGCGCTCTGACCTGCCCTACCTTTCTTACTGTATGGCCTGCCGCGACCGGTTTGCCAGAGAGGGCAGAGAGTCTATGCACCTGCTGGAACTGGTGTACGGCACCTCTGCCGACCACTGCCCCGATATCAGCGCCAAGCGGTATAACCGCCTTGGCCTCAAGCAGCAGCTGCTGAAAGAACTTTGGAATGAGGAGGTAAATGCCGTGGAGCTTGGCTTTACCATCGAATATACCCCGGAAGCCACCGAGATGATGGACGACCGGATGATCCTCCAGTCCGATGTGGTGCGGGTGCTTCAGTCCCTGCGGGAAACCGGCGAAGCCATTCTGGACGGTGAGACCCACCTGTGCATCACCCGGGCAAGACTTGGCAATGCGACCTTCTGGGTCAAGTACACCGAAACGGAAACCGGCTACCTGGTTCACAGAGCCTACAGCCACCGGATGAAAGTTTTCAACAGAGAGTAAGGAGCGCACTATGGCAACAGAAAAAACTTACTATGTGATCGACCCGGAGGGAAAGCTCACCTGTATGAAGTGCAAGGTGCCCCTGCAGAAGGGCAAGGCAAAGTTTATGTATCTGGATAACGGTTTTCCCGTGGAACTGCCGGTATGCCCCCAATGCGGCTTCGTGTATGTTCCCGAGGAATTGGCTCTTGGCAAGGTGCTTTCCGTGGAGAAAGCCCTGGAGGATAAGTGATGCTCCGGCACCCCGGCGGCGAAAAGCACAGCCGCTATCTGATTGAACTGGCCTTTCTGGAAGCCCCCTGCAAATGGCTGGATATGGGTGCAGGTGACGGAGAAACCGTCCGCTTGCTGCGCAGCTTAGGCTACAGCGCTGAGGGCATTGATCTTGCGCCCAGAGGCAAAGATGTGACCCGGGGCAATTTCCTGGAAGCCCCCTGGCAGGATGGCTTCTTTGACGGTATCCTCAGCCAGTGCAGCTTTTATGTCAGCGGCAATGTGGCAGGTAGTTTGCAGGAGGCCTCCCGATTGCTGCGTAAAGGCGGTAAACTGGTGTTTTCCGATGTGACGGAGAATGTGGTGCAGCTGTTGAGCGATTGCCGCAAGGCGGGCTTTGCGGTGCGGCACATGGAAGACATGACCGAGGAATGGAAAACGTACTACCTGGAAGCCCTGTGGACGCAGGACAATGTATGTGTCCCCACCGGCAAGAAAGTCAGTTATGTACTCTTTATCTGTGAAAGGATGTGAACCATGGACCTGGAAGAGAGAATTATGGAACTCAGTCGCTACGGTTATGCCTGCGGTCAGATCCTGGGTATTTTGCTGCTGGATACCATCGGTGAGGAAAATCCCGCACTGATCCGCTGTATGCAGGGCTTAAACGGCGGCATCGGCGGCAGCGGTGATATCTGCGGCTGTATGGCGGCAGGTTGCTGTCTGCTGTCCTGGTTTACCGGAAAACCCGGCGATACCGATTATGACAGCCCCCACCACAAGGGTGCCATGGGTGAATTTACAAAGTGGTTTATCGATGAGATGGAATTTCAGTACAATGCCACCGACTGTCGGGATATTGTGGGCAATAGCCCTGCCAAAAAAGTCCAGTATTGCCCCGGCATTATCGCGTCTACTTACGAGAAATGTATGGAGATCCTGGAAGCAAGAGGGTTAATATAATGCTGATCGGTAAGACACTGTCGGTCTGCCCTGTGTGCCTGGCAAAAATTCCGGCGCAGAAAGCGGTAGGGGAAGACGGCAATATCTATATGGAAAAACGCTGCTGGGAACACGGCAGTTTCCGCACCCTCATCTGGGAGGGTGCTTTGGAAAGTTATGTAAACTGGGCGGCGAATGATGTGGACGGTACGGTGATCCCCGTTCGGGCGCAACCGGTGGAAAAAGGTTGCCCCTATGACTGCGGCCTGTGCCAAAATCATGAGCGGGACGGCTGCTGCGTGCTGCTGGAACTGACCAATCGCTGCAACTTGAGATGTCCCGTCTGCTTTGCTTCCGCAGGAGAACAACAGCCAAAAGACCTTTCCCTGGAGGAAATCAGCAAGCAGTATGATTTGCTGATGGAGCGGGGTGGCCCCTTTAATATCCAGCTTTCCGGCGGAGAGCCAACGATGCGCGATGACCTGGATGCCATCATTGCCTTGGGCAAAGAAAAAGGTTTTTCGTTTTTCCAGCTGAATACCAACGGTATCCGTCTTGCCAATGAGGCTGGCTATGCCAAGCATTTGGTAAATGCCGGTGTCAGTGTGGCATTTTTGCAGTTTGACGGTTTGGATGACAACATTTACCGGACACTCCGTGGCGCGGATTTACTGGAAATCAAATTGAAAGCCATCGACAACTGTAAGGAAGCAGGTCTTCCTGTGGTACTGGTGCCTACGGTTGCTCCCGGGGTTAATGATCACACCTTGGGTGATATTCTGCGGTTTGCGCTTAGCCGCGCACCCCATGTTCGCGGTGTCCATATCCAGCCCATCTCCTATTTTGGGCGCTGCGGTCTGGAAGCACCGGAAGTACGGCTTACGATCCCCGCGGTACTGCGCAGAATCGAAGCGCAGACTGAGGGACTGATGAAAATCACGGACTTTGGCGGCGGCGGTGCGGAAAGTCCTTACTGCTCCTTCCACGCCAGCTTTATGCGAAAGAAAGATGGCACGATAAAAGCGCTGCCCCGCAGAAAAAGCCAATGCTGCTGTGTAAAATCCAGCGAGGCCAGGGATTTCGTATCCCAACAGTGGAGTGGCAAAGCCAGTTGCTGCGATGGGGATGAAGCAACATCCTCTTTGGACGTATTCCTGCAGCAGACTGTGGAAAATACCTTTACCGTATCCGGTATGGTGTTCCAGGATGCCTATAATTTAGACTTGGACCGGTTGCGTCGCTGTTATATCTGTGAAGTAGACACGGAGAAGGGCATGGTGCCTTTCTGTGCTTATAACTTGACGGATATCCACGGACGTTCACTTTATCGAAAATGAAAAAAACAAATTTAGAAAACTGGATCTGTGAAACCGAAGCCCTCCCGGAACTTACCCGGGAGGGCTTAGAGACTTTGCAGCTGAAGCGATTGAACCAAATGCTAAGTCGCTTGGCGCAGCAGAGTAGATTTTATACAAACCTACCGACAAAACTAAACAGCCTGCAAGAACTGCAAACATTACCTTTTACCACACCCCAAATGCTGGCGGAGCAATCGGGGAAATTTCTGCTTACCTCCCAATCAGAGGTGAGCCGTGTGATCTCCGGTGCTACTTCCGGTACCACGGGCCCTGCCAAACGGGTTTTTTACACAGATACAGACACAGAACACACGGTGGGGTTCTTTGCTGCCGGTATTTCGGAAATGCTTTCTAAAGGGGAGAAGTGCTTGATTGCCTTTCCTTTTACCGGACCCTTTGGATTGGGTGACTTGATTGCTAAAGCGGTAGAAAGGTTAGGCGGTATTCCCATCAAGGCCGGATTTGGCCAAACCTGGGAAGAACTGATTTCGCTGGTAGAAGATACGCATCCGGAAACCTATATCGGTTTTCCGGTGACTTTATTGGGCCTTGCGCGAATGTACAGAGAAGAACTCCCCATCCAAAGAGCGCTGGTTTCCGGTGATGCCTGCCCCAAAAGGGTTATGACCGAGCTGGAGAAGATGCTTGGGAGTAAGCTCTATCCCCATTACGGTAGTCGGGAATGCGGTTTGGGCGGCGCGGTGACTTGTTCTGCTCACAAGGGTATGCACCTGCGGGAGAACCATATTATTGCCGAGATCATCGATGAAAACGGCAATGTGCAGCCCGATGGAGAATACGGCGAACTGGTAATTACCACCATCGGCGCCGATGCCATGCCGCTGATTCGCTATAAAACCGGCGACTACACCCGGATTCTGCCACCCTGCCCCTGCGGTAGTGTTACCAAGCGTCTGGACACCGTTTCCCGCCGTGATGGTGAAATCTCCATAGAGGACCTGGACAGCACGTGCTTCCGGATCGAAGGGCTGGTGGACTACCGTGCTTCTCTGGACGGAAGTTTGACCATCGAAGCCCGGACGGTGTGCCCAGGTCTGGAAGCACGAATCCACGATGCAGTAACATCGCTATACGCTGATTTGGAGGTAGTTGTACACGCGTCTTTGTGCCGGCATTCTGACCGCCCCATGTATATGGGAAAACGGCACATCCTGCGGCTGTGATGCTATGTGCAAATTGGCTCGTTTTCGCGCCGTTTCGCACGGAAGTGTTTCAGGTTGCTTGAAGCATCCGCTTTTTGAAATATAATATAGTTATCTAAATGAGGAAGTGAATGCTGGCAGTGGCCTTCCCTGCGGATAACATCGATTGGGGAGGGATTCATTGGAATCCCTCCTTTTTACATACAGGAGGTGACCATAGTGAAGCTCGGCGCTGTTTTGATTGCAGCGGGCAAAAACGCCAATCCCTTGCTGTCCTCAGGCGAGATTACCGTTGCCCAAAGAATGATTGCAACCCTTCAGAAAACCGGTGTGATACGGATCACAGCGGTTACGGGACCGTCCGACAAGAAAATGGAAAAGCAGCTTGCCCAGTATGGCGTATTCTTTCTACAGAATCCACAGCCGGAAAACCAGGGTACATCCATTTCCTTAGGCATTCATTCCCTGGCAGATAAATGCGATTGGATTTTTTTTGATGGATGCAGACTATCCCCTTGTAGATCCGGATACTCTGGTGGATATGTTAGCATCTGCGGAAAATATGGTACTACCTTGCTTTGGCGGACAGAACGGACAGCCGCTGCTCATAAAGAGCAGTTGCGCCCACCGGGTTTGTACTGCGTCCGATATGGCAGCGATGGCTGCGTTGCCTGGTTTTGTTTCCCTGCCTGTGGAAGATATAGGGGTGATTCTGCCTGCTACTGAGGCAGAGAAGAACTTCATTGCAGACCATGAGCGAAAACTGACCCGTTTGGTTTCGGAGTTCACCATCAGCCGGGAAAAAAGCTGTTGGATACAAAACTGATAACACTGCTGCGTCAGATCCGGGAGACCCAATCCGTTCGGGATGCCTGCAGCCGTATGCAGATCTCCTATTCCACTGCCTGGAATATGCTCAATTTTGTGGAAGAGGCGTTAGGTTATCCGCTGCTGCTGCGAAACAAAGGCGGTCCTTCCGGGGCCGGAAGTGTCTCGACATCCAGGGGACAGACCCTTTTGGATGCCTACGAGCGGTTTGAAAATGCCGCGAAAGAGAATGTAGAAAAACTGTATGAAGCGTATCTTGGCGATGTGATATAAGCATAACAAGACCACCTGACTGAGCGTTAGCGCAGCCAGGTGGCCTTTCTTTTTTGGAAACTGATAGTGTGGCCTGTCAGTTTCCAGTGTTGCCTGCTTCTTCAAACACACTTGCCACATCCCACATCGATATCTTCCTGTTTACACATTAGTTGCGCTGTGATATAATAGTACAAATAACATCACATATCAAGAGGGAGGAAAAAGATATGCGAAGAAATGAAGAACAGATTGCCATATACTCCCGTAAATCCAAGTTCACTGGCAAGGGTGAAAGTATTGGCAATCAGGTGGAACTCTGTAAAGAGTATGTCCGCAATATGTTCGGCGAGGAATATGTGGATCGCTGTGTTGTGTTTGAGGACGAGGGATTCTCCGGCGGTAATCTGCAAAGACCGGACTTCAAACGGATGATGGAGGAAGTGCGTAAGCGCAAATTCAAGGCAATTGTAGTCTATCGCTTGGACAGAATCAGCCGTAATATCAGTGACTTTACGGGGCTGATCGATGAACTGACCAAGCTGGATGTATCTTTCGTATCCATTAAGGAGCAGTTCGACACCAGCACCCCTATGGGCAGAGCCATGATGTTTATTATCTCCGTGTTCTCCCAGCTAGAGCGTGAAACCATTGCTGAGCGTATCCGGGATAATATGCACGAATTGGCAAAGACCGGTCGCTGGCTGGGCGGCAATACGCCCACCGGCTTCAAATCCGGTTCCGTCAGTAAGATCACCATTGACGGAAAAGAACGGAAATCTTATAAGCTGATCCCGATTCCTGAGGAAATCGAGATTCCTAAAATGATTTTTGACCTCTATATAGAAACGGATTCTTTGACCGCTGTGGAAGCAGAGTTGCTGCGGCAGCGAATCAAAACCAAGCAGGGAAAGGACTTTACCCGCTTTGCAATCAAGGCGATCTTGCAGAATCCTGTCTATATGGTTGCAGACGAAGATGCCTACAACTACTTCATAGAAAAGGAAGCGGAGATTTTCTTCCCCAAGGAAGCATTTGACGGAAGCTGCGGTATCATGGCCTACAACCGCACGAACCAGGAAAAGGGAAGAACTACACAGCTTCTTCCGGTCAGCGAGTGGATTATTGCTATTGGTAAGCATCCCGGTTTCATTCCCTCTAAGCAGTGGATCAAGGTGCAGGAATCCCTGGACAGAAATAAATCCAAGGCATACCGCAAGCCCCGGAATAATGAAGCCCTGTTGACCGGTTTGGTGTATTGCTCCTGCGGCGAAAGGATGTACCCCAAACTGTCCCAGCGCAAAACTGCTTCTGGTGAAGTCATTTACACCTATGTATGCAAAATGAAAGAGCGGAGCAAGCGGGAACGCTGCAATCGCCGAAATGCCAACGGCAATATTCTGGATGCTGCCATCATTGAGCAGATCAAATCTCTGACAGACCATGACAGCAGTTTCATTTCTCAGCTTGCAAAGAGCCGTGAGTTCTACACCGGCAAGCGGGAACAGTATGAGCGGCAGCTGGAGGAACTTCGGGTAGAACATGAGATGAACGAAAAAACCATCAATGGCCTTGTTGATTCTTTGGGCATGGTTGGTGACTCTATTGCCAAGCCTCGTGTTTTGAAGCGCATTGAAGAACTGTCCGATATAAACCGGGATGTGGAGAACCGCATCCATGAGCTGGAAGGTTTGGTCAATGTCAATTCACTTACCGATGCTGAGTTTGATCTGCTGCGGCAGATGCTGTCCATGTTCCGTACCAGCATTGATGATATGTCCATCGAGGAAAAAAGAGCAGCAATCAGAACCGTTGTCCGCAAGGTGATTTGGGACGGTGTGAATGCACATATGGTTCTGTTTGGTGCGGATAAAAGTGATATTGAATTCCCCGATATGGATGACAGGTTAGCTCACATGGACGACGAAAGTGGCGAAGAAGAACCCCTGGAAGCCTTCGCAGATGTCGATTATGGCGATTTTGAGGAGGATAATAGCGGCCTGGGAAAAAATGAACCCTCCAACGCTTCTAAAAGTCGTTGGGGGGAGGATAGCAAATGAGATCCTGATGTATTTTCGGGGGCAGAAGAAGAGTGCGCAGGATGTTTCGCTTTCGGATTATATTGAGACCGGGACGGATGGGGCGGCGCTTTCTTTGATGGACGTGGTCAGCGAGGACGGCGATTTGCTGGAGCAGGTGTCCTCCCGGGAGAGCGCGGAACAGCTGCATCGGGCGATTCGGTCTTGCTTGACGGAGCAGGAGCGGGAGGTGGTCGTACTGCGGTATGGGCTGAACGGGCAGCCGCCGAAGCGGCAGCGGGAGGTGGCGATCATTACCGGGATCAGCCGGAGTTATGTGTCCAGGATTGAGAAGCGGGCGCTGCAGAAGCTGCGGAAAGCGTTGGAAGCGTGAGGGATGCTCTGGTTGAATTGCCAAGCGTTGATGGTGCGTGGCTCTTCTCCGGACAAAGGGGTTAGGGAAGTTCTGAATCAATCATCCGCTGACGGTTCTTGCCAGTTTAGGGTCTATCTGAAAATCGGAAATATGACCAACAGCGAGGGATTTTTCGCCTGATGAAGCCATTTTTTCGCAGGAATACTTTGTGTATTGCAAGGGAAAATGGCGCACAGCAGGCGGAAAAGACCCGCTGCTTGGGCATGTTGACGGTTTTCGGATAGGCCCTAATCAGAGCTTCCTTAAAAATAGGGCAGCGCCGCATACTTTGACAAGAAGTCTCATCCGGGATTTTTGTTCCAATTCAAACGGAAAAAGCGGGGCAAAAAGACGGCTGATACCAGTTTTCAATAAAACGGTTAAAAACCGTTTTATTCGGCTGCTGTTTCAGCAGCCAGCGGCGTAGCCGCAAAAAACGTAAGTCCATACATTTCTCGCCGCCACCGGCGGCCTGCGAAGGATTCGCAGGATAAAATGGTGTTAACCATTTTATCGAGAAATCGTATGAGGCTTGCAGGCACAATTGTGCGGCGCTGCCATAGGATTCCGGATTCGGAAGTGCGCATGAACGGAAAGCGAATCATGCTGCACCATGGGGTCGAAAAAGTGAATAATATACCGAGCACTTTACTGCGATAAAGCAAAATTGGGATGTAAAAACGGGCAATGAACTATTTCACTCACTACAACGTAATTTGAAAGCACTTCAACATGGTTTTTTGAATTTTTAGAAAGAAAAACGTCGTAGTTTAATAGGTAACGGGAACATCAAGCTCGCTGGCAGCCTGCATCTTGAACTTGTCCATCGCGTCCCGAGCCTGGGGAATGTTGATCTGGTTATTGCTCTTCATACCGTTTTCTCTCCTTTTTGCTTTCTCGCGGTTTTGTTCCGCAACCATAGCTTTGCCAGAAACGTTTGGAGTATTAGCGTGAATTTCCGGAAGGAAATGCAGAAAATGACAGTTTTTCCGACACTCCCTTAGATTCTGCTCAGATTTTTCCGCGCGGTTGCATTCAATCGGGATTTGTGATATAGTAGGGCAAAATGGGTAAATATGTAGGTGAACTTTATGAAAATCATGATTATCGGCGACGGAAAAATCGGCAGCGTTCTGGCGGAGCAGCTGTCCAGGGAAAAGCACGAGGTGACGCTGGTAGACCGTTCCGGGGTCAGACTGGATCAGTCCAACAATGAACTGGACGTGATGGTCGTGGAGGGCGACGGCGCTTCCAGGGACGTTCAGCTGGAAGCCGGAGCGGATCAGGCGGACCTCGTCATCGCCTGTACCGGTGCGGATGAGCTGAACCTGCTGTGCTGCCTTATCGGCAAGAAGCTGGGGGCGCGGCACACCATCGCCCGGGTGCGCAGCCCCATGTACGTGGAGGAGCTGAACCTCATTAAAGACGACCTGGGTCTCAGCATGGCCATCAATCCCGAGGAGGCCTGCGCCACGGAAATGGCCCGGGTGCTGCGGTTCCCCTCCGCCATCAAGATCGACACCTTTGCCCGGGGGCATGTGGAAATTCTCAAGACCGGCGTGGCGGCCGGTTCTCCCCTGGACGGTATGGTGCTGAAGGACATCGGAAAATTCCGCGCCAACGTGCTGATCTGCGCGGTGGAGCGGGGGGAGCGGGACGTCATCATCCCCTCCGGCGAGTTTCAGCTGAAGGCCGGCGACCGGATCTCCGTGGTGGCAAGCCCCCAGGAGGCACAGCGGTTTTTCCGGCAGGTCGGCGTGGCGAAGACCCGGGTGCGGCAGGTCATGCTCATCGGCGGCGGCCGGATGGGCTATTATCTGGCACGGCAGCTGCTGGCTACCGGCATGGACGTAAAGATCATCGAGACGAACGCAAAGCGGTGTGAGGAGCTGAGCCAGCTTCTCCCGGAGGCGACGATCCTCCACGGCGACGGCACGGATCAGCGGCTGCTGCTGGAAGAGGGCATCGAGCATATGGACGCCATCGCGGCACTGACGGGCATTGACGAGGAAAACATCATCATTTCCCTGTTCGCCGGACGCACGACCCGTGCCAAGGTCATTACCAAGGTCAACCGCAGCTCTTATGAGCCGCTGGTGGCCAGCCTGTCTCTGGATTCCGTGTTCTATCCCCGGAATATCTGCGCGGACAACGTGGTGCGCTACGTTCGCGCCATGCAGAATTCCGACGCCTATGCCAGCATGGAGACGCTTTGCAAGATCGTCAGCAATAAGGTCGAGGCAATGGAATTCCGGGTCACAGCCAGCGCCGATTTCTGCGGCATCCCGCTGCAAGACCTGCACACGAAGGACGGCCTGCTGATCGGCTGCATCTCCCGGGGCGGCAAAACCATCACCCCCCGGGGCAGCGACACCATCGAGGTGGGGGACAGCGTCATCGTGGTCACCACCCATGGCGGTCTGAGAAGCCTCAACGATATTTTCCGGCGGTAATGGGGGAGCGGTTATGAATTATCCCATGCTTCGCTATCTTTTCGGTATGATCCTGCTGATCGAGGCGGCATTTCTCGCTCTGCCCCTGGGGGTCGCCGTGATCTACGGGGAAAGCACCGGCATTTACTTTTTATACACCATGGCGGTGGCGGGACTGCTGGGCTTCCTGCTGACCCGGTTCAAGCCCGCCCGGCGGGACATGTACGCCCGGGAAGGGTTCGTCTTTACGGCGCTGACCTGGGTGGTCATCTCCCTGATCGGCGCGGCGCCCTTTACTCTGTCCGGACAGATTCCCAGCTACTTAGACGCCGTGTTTGAGACGGTTTCCGGCTTTACCACCACCGGCGCCAGCATCCTGACCGATGTGGAGGCGCTGGACAACGGGATGCTCTTCTGGCGCAGCTTCACCCACTGGTTGGGGGGCATGGGCATTCTGGTGTTCATGCTGTCGCTGGTGAATATGGGTGGACAGGCAAACCACCTGCTCCGGGCGGAAAGCCCCGGCCCCACCGTGAGCAAGATGGTGCCCAACATGCGCAAATCCGCCGCCATTCTTTACGGCATTTACATCGTCATGACGGCGGTGGAGGTGGTGCTGCTGCTCCTTGGGGGAATGCCCCTGTTTGACAGCCTGTGTACCGCCTTCGGCACCGCCGGTACCGGCGGCTTCGGCATCAAGAACAGCTCCATGGGCTATTATGACAGCTATTATCTTCAGGGCATTGTGTCCGTATTCATGGTGCTGTTCGGCGTGAACTTCAACGTTTACTTTTTCCTGCTGATGAAAAAATATGCCATGGCCTGGCGGAATACCGAGGTGCGGGCGTATTTTACCATCATCGCCGGGAGCACGCTGATTATTACCCTTAACATTCTGGGGATGTTCCCCACGGCGTTTGACGCGTTCCACCACGCTTTTTTCGCCGTCTCGTCTGTCATCACCACCACGGGCTTCAGCACCACGGATTTTGACCTGTGGCCTCAGCTCAGCCGGTGTATTCTGGTGCTGCTGATGATCGTGGGTGCCTGTGCCGGGTCTACCGGCGGCGGCGTCAAGGTTTCCCGGCTGGTGATTTTGTGCAAAGCCCTCGGCTCGGAGCTGCGCAAGCTGCTCCATCCCCGCTCCGTGCGGGTGCTGACGGTGGACGGAAAGCCCGTCAGCCGGGAGACGGTGCAGGGCGTTCAGAGCTACATGACCCTGTATTTTCTGGTGACGATGGTGTCCGTGCTGCTGGTGGCGCTGGACAATCTGGATTTTGTCACCACCTTCACCGCCGTGATGGCGACGCTGAATAACATCGGCCCCGGCCTGGGGCTGGTCGGCCCCACGGGCTGCTTCGCGGCCTTTTCGCCGCTGGCAAAGATCGTTCTGACGGCGGATATGCTGTTCGGACGGCTGGAGCTGTTCCCCATGCTGATTCTGCTGATGCCCTCGACCTGGCGGAAATATTGATGAAAAACGGCGAATGGATCGTATCGGTACCGATACGATCCATTTCTTATGCGCCCCCTGGCTCTCCCTCCGGGAGATCTGTCACCGCAGGTGACTGAGAGGGCTTTGTGTTTTCCCTCTCCGTCCTCACTTCGCTCAGACGCCTCTCCCAAAGGCAGAGGCAAGGGAGGCTTACGTGGGGGTCATGCCCTCGGAATTATTTCAGCTTCTTGCCCTCCTGGAAGGCGTCGCCCAGCTTTTCGCCAAGGGGATAGTAGCCGTTGCCGCAGGGATCGAAAGTGATGGGGTGGAACTTATTCAGGTCGATCTTGCCGTCGGTGAGGATGGCTTCCTCGGCGCTGACGTTCTCGATCCGGCCAATGAGCAGCCCAGTATGCCCGGTATGATCGTCGTAGCTGACGAAGGTACACTCCAGCGTCATGGGCAGCTCGTCAATGATGGGAGCGTCCACCAGGCGGCTCTTGCTGGTGTGCCAGCCCGCCCGGGCGACCTTATCGGGAACCTTGTCGCCGGACACAATGCCCACATAGTCCGCGGCCACCATGTTTTCCGCGTCCGCCATGGAGACGGTAAAGGCCTTCCGGGCGAAGATGTTCCGGGTGGTTCTGTGGTCAGCCAGGCAGATGCCGATGAGATTCGTATCCACAATGCCGCCCCAAGCGGCGTTCATGGCATTGGGGGTGCCGTCCTCGCCATAGGTGCCGATAATCAGCACCGGCATAGGGTACAGCATGGGCTTGGCTCCAAAATCTTTACGCATATGATTTCCTCCTTATAGATCGGGGATGGCTCCCCGTTGGATATGTTATACGAGTTTTTAATAAAACGCTTAAAAGCGTTTTATTCGGCCGCAGAATTGCGGCCAGCGGCCACTGCCGCTAAAAAACGAAGTCAATACATTTCTTACCGCCGCCCAGGCGGTCTGCCGTGTAACGGCTTAAATAAAATGATGAAATCATTTTATGAAGAAATAGTATTATCCGGCCTGTGCCAGCAGCAGACTCAGGCCGTAAATCACGACCAGATGGGCGGGGTAGTACCAGTAAAACAGCGGGCCAATGTTTCGCCTACCTTTTTGGCCGTTGTACAGCGCCAGAAGGGGAACGCTCAGAAGTCCCCACCACTGGATTCCACCGTAATGCAGCCCCAGCAGGCTGACACCGACGGCAAACAGCGCCAGTTTCTCCCATTTTCCCCTGCCAAAATACACCAGCACCGGCAGCATCACGCCCCAAAGGCCGTAATCCACGTCGAAATCCGTGTGAATCAAAATCCGGGGCAGTCCCACGGTGATGAAAACCGCGGCGGCAAGGGCGGCGGCAGCGATCAGTACCGACGCGGGCGTTCGGCGGCGAAGGGCGTTGTCCAGCGCGTAAATCAGGCAGACGGAAAGGGAAAAGGTCACGAAAATGCACTGGTAGAGCGAGCGCATGGCGACAAAATAGGCGATCTGGCACAGCGCTGCCATGCCCAGAAGTCTCCCCAGATACCGTCCCCGGTTATGGGTATAGCGGCAGCCCTCGGCGATCATGTAAGCAAAAAGCGGCGCGGCCAGCCGCCCGATGATCCGAAGAAGGATAAATTGGGGCAGCAGCTGCAATCCCACATGGTCGCAGGTCATGGCGATCAGGGCCAGAAGCTTGAGCTGATTTCCGGTCAGCCCGGCCAATTTCTTCGTTTGTATCTGCATAGGCACTCCTGTAAATGGCGTTTCGGACAAGGCTATGATACCACGTTTTCGTCAAAATTGTCAATCCGGAGCAGCAAAAAAGCCCCCACCGGGCTCGGGAAAAGTGAAATGACCCTTGACTGCCATGCCTTGTGATCAGCACGTTTTTTGCAGCCAAGGGTCATTTCTGTTCACTCTTATTATCTAACATCTGTTGGTTAACCTCTCTTTCTGCGGAGTAGACGCCGACGTTCCGCCATATAGATTTGGAATTCCTCCCGTTCAAATTCCTTTCTTTTTTCCTCGAAGATCCTATGTAATCGGGAGCTTTACCTCGGGAAGCCGACGCCTCTAAGAAGATTTACCTGTACATTGGTATCACCTCTTTGTGTCTATAAAGTAACATGAATTCTTCCAGAATGCAACTCGGAATTTTGCATAAAATATACCGCTTTATTTACTGCATAACATAGAATTGCGGCATTTTGACCAGTAAAATGTTGACATCTCAGCTCGCTTGTGATAGCATAAATATGTTGGGGTCAGTCTGCGGACTGGCCGTTTGCAGACAGAGGGCGGGGATTTCCCCGCCCTCATACTATTTCTCGATAAAATGGTGTTAACCATTTTATCCTGTGAATCCTTCGCAGGCCGCTGGCTGCTGAAACAGCAGCCGAATAAAACGGTTTTTAACCGTTTAGTATCAAACGTTTTCCTCGATCAGCGTCCGGAACGCATCCTCGGAAAGCGGGTTCGTCACGGAAATGGAGTAGGCGTAGCTTCCGTCCGTCCAAACGGCCAGACTGTATGCGCCGTCGTTGCCCTTGAGGGTCACGGCGTTGCCGGAGATTTCCAGCGTTTCCTCCTGGGCGTATACAGTATAATCACCGGAATTATCCTCCGTTCCGGGGGATTTGCGGTAGCACAGGCTGTCGGTGCTGCCAAAATACTGAACCTCCGCCAGGTTGTCCCAATAAGACACGTATTCCGTGCGCTCCACCGTAAAGGGAACGCCCGTCAGTTCGTTCAGAGGAATCCCCGTTTTCTCGGTCAGCGCTTCCAGGCTGTCCACGGTGTCAATCTGGGCAACCGCCATCATTCCTTGCTCCAGGGGGTCTAACTGCTTCGGCTTCCAGACATACCAGCAGCATACCACGATGGCAAGGCAGGCCGCCAGGGTAAACAGACGCCGGGTCAATTGTCGTTTCTTCTGCTTCGCCTGTTTTACTTCCACATTGCGCAGGACTCGCCGCCGCATTTCCGGCGTCAGCTGGATTTTGTCCATGATTTCCTCATACTTCAAAGTCGTAGGCCTCCTTCAGAATGGTTTTCAGCTTTTCCCTGCCCCGGCGAAGGTCGGAACGGACGGTGGAGGGATTCCGCCCCAGAATCTTTGCGATCTCCTCCGTGGAATAGCCCTCGTAATAGTGCAGGTGAATCACCTCCCGGAACTGTACCGGCAGCTCCTTCACCGCGTCCCAGACGAAGGACAGGTCTTCCCGCCCTTCTTCCGCTATTCTCTCGCTCAGCTCGTCTGAGTCCCGGAGAGCGTTGTACTCAATGCGGTTCTTGCTCAGGTTCGCCGCCACCCGCAGGAGCCATGCCTTTTTATGCTCCTCGCTTTCAAAGGTGGGGGCGGCGGTCAGAAGCTTCAGAAGCGTGTCCTGCAAGACTTCCTCCGCGTCCGCCATGTTGTGCAGATAACTGTAGGCACAGCGCAGAATCGCGTTTCCGTAGGTGTCCAGCGCATCCGCCGCCATCTGGTCGGCGCGGTCGCTTGCCCGGGTCTGCTGCTTTTCCTGGGGAATCAGCCGCACCGCAAAGGCATACAGCCGCCCCAAAAGCCGCCACCACAGGGGCATGGGAATTGCAATTGCTTCCATTCCAAAGGTTCCTTTCTTCCAAAATTCTGGCTGGGTTTCAGGCCAGCGCCTCCACCCAGGCGGTCAGCTGCCCGACGCTCATACCGGCATCGCACATTACCGCGTAGGAATACTCGCCGTCCGTCCATGTTGCGGTGTAGATCAGGCCATCGTTTCCTTTGCAAAGGACGGTGTGGCCGTCGACGGTCTGCTCTTCCATGGTAGTATAGGTGTTGCAGTCGCCGCTGATGTCGTCGCCGCCTGCTCCCTTGCGGAAATACAGTTCGGAATCGTTGCCGTTGCTGAAAATCACCTGGGCAATTTCGTTTTCGATGGCCGCAATGTAACGCTCCGTGTAGCCGTCCACGGTCTGGGGTGCGGTGAAGGAGAAGCCGGCGAGCTTGCCCGCCTCTTCCAGGCTGGTGCATTCCTGCCAGGGGTTGGGAATTTGGATGTTTTCGCCGTCTTCCGCTGGCCCCCAGGTCTTGGGGTCGCTTCCGGGAATGACGGTGCCGTCCGCAGGGTAGGAGGTATCACCCTCGTGGGTAGTGGGCGCGGGAGCGTCGGCATTTCCGCTGCATCCCACGATGGCCAGCGCCATCACAAAACTCAAAATAACAGCAATATACTTTTCCATAATCAGAACATTCCTTTCTTTTTCCCGGCATTTCCGCCGTTCTATCCTGTATACAGCCGGGCAAGGGGAAATGTTGCAGCTTCCCCAAAATTTTTTGTGGCATTCTCTCGCAGTTTGCGGTATCATGATATAAAGAAGGTGAGGGACATGTATTTTTCATATGGAGAATCAGAGGTTAACTATCTGCGCCGGAAAGACAAGCGGCTCTGCGCGGTTATTGACCAAATCGGCCACATCGACCGCGCTGTAGACACCGACCTTTTTTCTTCCGTCATCCACCACATCATCGGCCAGCAGATCTCCACGAAAGCCCAGGCGACCATCTGGCAGCGGATGCAGGACGCCCTGGGAGATGTGAACGCCGAGACCATTCTTTCGGCGGGCGTTCCCAGGCTGCAAGCCCTGGGCATGACCTTCCGCAAGGCGGAGTATATCACGGATTTTGCCGAAAAAGTCCACACCGGTGCTTTCGATCTGGAAGCCGTGGAGCGGATGTCCGACAAAGACGCCATCGAGGCTCTGCGGGCGCTGAAGGGAATCGGCGTGTGGACGGCGGAGATGATTCTGCTGTTTTGTATGCAGCGCCCCGATATTTTCAGCTATGACGACCTTGCTATTCAGCGGGGATTGCGGATGGTCTATCACCATCGGGAAATTGACCGGGCGCTGTTCGAAAAATACCGCCGCCGGTTCAGCCCCTATTGCAGCGTAGCCAGCCTGTATCTCTGGGCAGTGTCCGGCGGGGCGATTCCGGAAATGAAGGACTACAGGTCCAAATCCAAGTGATCTTCCGGGGTCGAGAAGGCTCTTTCAAAGGCCGCCGCGTCGGCCCGGGACGTTTCCCAGCCGTATTTTTTCAAATCCACCTGCCAGCAGCGGCCATTCCAGTACGTGGGAACGCCGTCCTCCGCCAGAAGCGTGCGCTGCAAATCGGAAACGAGAAAATGCTGCGCCCCGCTCAGCTCGCCCTTGCCGTTGACCACGCGAAAGGCGGGGATATCCGCCCCGGCCAGATTTTCCCGCAGTCCGTAGCCCACCTGTCTGGAATTTCCGGGCTTGCCGCAGAGCATGGCGATCTGCCCGTAGGTCGCGACCTTCCCACGGGGGATACACAGGCAGACAAGCCGCATTTTTTCGTAAAACGTCATGATTTTCCCACCTTCCGCCTTTGTTATCCTATTTCTCGATAAAATGGTTAACACCATTTTTTTCTGCGAATCCTTCGCAGGCCGCCGTTGGCAGCGAGAAATGTATGGACTTACGTTTTTTGCGGCTGCGCCGCCGGCTGCTGAAACAGCAGCCGGATAAAACGAGTATCAGCGCTCACGGTAAAGCGCTGCCCTCAGCGGATTCGCGCCCGGAAAGCTTCGAAAGAAGCCGAAAGCCTCCCAAATTGCAGTGCGGAACGCTGAGGGCAGCGCTCTATGCATGCTTTTCTTCGGTGTCATTGGATACACCGATGGAGGATGGACGCGAAGTCCATCCTCCACCGTGTTTTGAATTACCGAAATCGACCAATCAGGCTCTTAGAACAGGCCGATGCACTTGACCATGTAGCCGGAGTAATCGGGCAGGAAAGTATCCAGATAGGTCTGAGGATCGCCGTAGTCGGGGCCCCAGCCGGAGACATCGTAGAAGTCGTAGTTGGCTTCATAACCGAAGTCGGTGTAGTAGCCGGCGTAGTACCAGGCGTTGGAATCAACGCACTCAACCAGGTTGACGATCACGGCGCCGCCCAGGACAGTCTCAATGGACTTCTTCAGGGCATTGGCGCGGTTGCCGAAAGCTTCGGAACCGGAGAAGTAGGGGAGATCCATGTAGATGGGGTTCTCAGCGGAAACCTCGACGCCCTCAGCAGCCAGCTCTTCCACAGCGGTGGCCAGCTCGGCAGCGGCCTCATCGGGGTTGTACCAGCCGTCGAACTGAGTGGAGGAACCAGCGCCGCCTTCAGCCTCGGGATCCCACACCTTGATGGTCAGACCGTCGGCGTCGATCTGAGCCTGCACGATGGCGCCGTAGTAGGTGCCGGCGGGGAAGGTGGTGACAGTGCCGTTGATGTCAACGGTGGTGTCCTCTTCCAGAGAGACGAAGTTGCCGGGGGTGTAGGTGTTGACCAGGGAAGCGTACTTCAGATCTTCACCGACGGTCTGAGCGTTGTAGGTAGCACGATCCAGCGCAAACATGATGGCGCGGCGGAAGTGCACGTTCAGGAAGGCAGCGTGGGTACGGGTCATAGCCTCCTCGTCGCCATCTTTGGGAGAGACGACAGAGCCGTCATTGACGTTGGAGGTAGCGGCACGGTTGACGTTCAGGAACGCGCTGAAGGTAGTCGCGTCGGTGGCGGAAACGTAGGCCAGGGTGTCAAACACGCCGTCGGTCTTGGCCTGCTCAGCAGCGGAGGCGTTCAGACCGGCGCCGTCCAGAACACCGGAAATGGTGTCGTTGTAGGCCTTCAGAGCGTCCTGGCCATCATTGTACAGCCAAGTCAGGGTCTTGATGGTGATGTTGTCCTTGTTCCAGTAAGCGGGGTTCGCGGTGAACACGATGGTGTTCTCGGAGGTGAAGTTGGACACCAGGTAAGGACCGCAGTAAGCGATGTCACTGGGGGTCTTGCCGTAGGTGTAGGAAGCAGCGGAGTTGTCGAAGTCGGCACCGAACTTGCCGCCCTTGGACTCGTAGTAGCTGCGGCTCATAGGAGCAAACACGTTGTAGCCCAGCATGGTCATGAAGAAGGAGGTGGGCTGGCAGAGGGTGTACTCGACGGTGTAGTCGTCAACGGCCTTGACGCCGACCTCAGAGAAGTCGGTGACATCGCCGGAGATGTATTCGCTGGCATTGACAATGATGCCCTCGATCAGGTACTCCAGGCCGCCCATGACGTCCATCATGTGCTGCATGCCGGCGACAAAGTCGTCAGCCTTCACTTCGCCGACCTCACGGCCCTGAGAGTCGACCCACTTCGCGCCCTGACGCAGGTGGAAGGTGTAGGTCAGGCCGTCGTCGGAAACTTCCCAGCTCTCAGCCAGGGCGGGCTGCATGACGTTCTCGCAGTCGTACTCCACCAGGCCGTCGTAGGTGTTGACAATGGCCTCGGCGTCAGCAGCACGGGAGGTAGCCAGAATGTCCCAGGTCTTGGGATCGGAGGAGAACTTGCCGCCGGGAGCGTAGGTGTCCTTAATGGTGTAGCCCTTGCTCTCCAGCAGCTTGGTAGCCTCGGCAGCGTAGGTGCCGGTGCCCTTCAGCTCGGCCCACAGAGCCTTCAGCTCGTCACGGTCAGCGGTCTTGATGGGCTCGGTGGTGACGATGGCGTTGTGATAACGCTGGGCGTCATTGCCCCACAGAACACTGGAGTAGCTGTAGGGAGCCACACGGGAGATGGCGTAGTTGCCGCCTTTTGCGGTCAGGGGCATCAGGGTGGCGGACTCCAGCAGCTTGGCCTCGGCAATGGCCATCAGAGCGTAACGCTCGGAGACATTGTCGGTGACCGCCTTACCGGCGTCATAGGCCGCGATGAAGTCGCCCAGCACGTCATTGTAGATGGCTTCGGACAGAGCGTCGTAGTCATCGCGGATGTCGGCATAGGGGTCTACGTACTCAGCAGCCGCAGTTGCCTCGGTCGTGGCAACAGGAGCGCCGGTGCTGGGGGTGTCGGTGGTCTTGCCGCCGCAGGCAGCCAGGCTCAGAACCATGACCAGAGCCAGCAGCAGACTCACGATCTTGTTGAACTTTTTCATTTTGAAAAAATCCTCCTTTTCTTATTTTTTATGACAACTGCCCCGCCGTCCGGCAGGGCAATGGCCTTACAGCACACATTCTTTTCCCGGATGGGAAAAGAAAATTGGCGGTACCGCCAATGCGTCGGTTGCCCTAGGGAATTCCGACTGATTGCACCCTTTTATTATGCACTGTCCGCGTGTGAATGTCAAATGTTTTTTAACATTTCATTAAAATTCACAACAATTTGCCACCGGTTTGGCTGGTTTTGTGCATTTGGCATAATCGAACAAATTCAGCCGGTCAAGCCCATGACCTTTTCAGCCAAAACCACCAGTTTTTACCGAAGAAATCCGCCTATCCCGCCGTCATTTTGCCAATACTCCGGCTTTGCACAGCTTGTACAGTTCCTCCGCCGCCAGGCGGGTCTTCGCCACCGGGCAGCCCTTCTTTGGGAAGCAGTAATACAGGCACCGGTTGTCGCCGATGCAGATGGTGTCCGCGATCTCGTACCAGTAGTAGTCGGCGTACAGGCCGTAGGAGGCCGTGGGCTTCTGGGTGTAGCGGAGACGGCCGTCGCAGCCCGTGAGGGTGAAGCCCTCACGGTCGTGGGTCAAGCGCCCCTGCCCTACTTTGTAAATGGCCTTGAAATCCACCATCATGGCGATGTCCACGTCGATGTCCAGCCTGTAGGTTCCGTCCGCAAGCTCCCGGCGCACCTGCTCCCGCTCCCAGCGGTACCAGTCGGGGATGTGGGCAAACTCCGTCTCCCCTTCCGACGCCGCCAGGTCGCCGATGGGGGTCAGCTCCCAGTGCCTGCCGCAATGGCGGCAGGTCAGGCCGGTGCCTTTACCCGTCAGTTCCCCTTCCATGCCGCAATGGGGACATTTATATAGGATGCGCTCCAGGCCGTCCGCCCGGAAGCCATCGGTGATCTTTATGCCGTTTTCCTTCTGCCAGCGGAACTGGTCGAAGGAAAAGGCCGCGTCCAGCCCGTCGGACAGCTCCTTGACGGATTTCTCCTTCAAGTCCTCCCGGCTGTAGAGCAATCGCACCTTCGCCGAAACGGGGACGCTTTTGCGCACCTGCAATCCGTTGTACAGCGGGTTGCGGCTGAACGCGCCGAAGGTCTCGATCATCACCACCGGGACGTCCAGCTTTTTCAGCAGCACGCCCATTTTCCGGGGCAGCGCCGTGCAGGTGCCGTCGAAGGAATAGCTGGCCTCCGGGTACATGAGAACGCTGGTTTTCAAATCTTTCAGGCAGTAGACCATATCCTGCACCAGGGTCAGGTCGGTGACGAATTTCCGGGTGGGTACGCAGCCGATGGTGCGCATCGCCCAGGCCATCAGGCCGCCCAGACCCACGAAGCCGTCGGAGGTGCAAATAATATTGTAGGGCCTGGGGTACAGGATGGTGCTTGCGATCTGCAAATCCAGGAAGCAGGAGTGGTTCATGAGGATCAGGCAGGGCTCGTTCCTGCCCACCTTCTCCATGCCCTCGCTGGTGTAACGGAACCGGGTTCCGGCCAGTCCCAGGGCGGAGAGTCCCCGGATGAGGGTACGCCAGAAGATGCCGGGCTTAACGGGATGCAGATGGGGATACTGGGGCAGCGCCATGACTTTATCGTAGTCCAGTTCTCTGACGGTGGTTTTCATAAGGCATCCTCCCGGCCGCGGTATTTGCGTAAATTATACCAGATACCGGCAGCCCCGTCAACCGGCGGTTCTCGGCTGTATATTCACTCACAATGAATAATATGCAATATTCCGCTGGAATAATTTAGGATGAATCCCCTGAATATTCACATATACAGGTCAAATTTGCGCGTTTTTGTAGTATTTTCATTATATACAGCCTGATTTTTCTTTCATTGTTGTATATTCACCCAATTGACGATGAATAACATACGCGCTATAATGCAGGCATAAATTCCCTCCCCCCTTCGGGAGGCCAAAAATGAAAAGGAGAGTAAAAACTATGAAAAAGGTATTCGCACTTGCGCTGACCGTTCTGATGGTCATGTCCATGTTTGCCGGCTGCGGCAGCAGCACCGCCGCCAAGACCACCACCGCCGCCACCGAGGCACCTGCCACCACCACCGAGGCCACGGCCGCTGAGACCACAGCCGCCGCGACCGTCGCTTCCGAGCTGAAGACCGTCGAGGCCGGCAAGCTGATCATGTCCACCAACGCCGCCTTCCCTCCCTATGAGATGGTTGCCGACGACGGCAGCCTCGAGGGCATTGACGTAGAGGTCGCCGGTGCCATCGCCGGGAAGCTGGGTCTGGAGCTGGTCGTGGACGATATGGACTTTGACGCCGCTCTGCTGGCTGTGCAGCAGAACAAGTCCGACATCGTTATGGCCGGTGTCACCGTCACCGAGGATCGGCAGCTGATCATGGACTTCTCCGACAGCTACGCCACCGGCGTGCAGGTGGTCATCGTCAAGGAAGGCTCCGACGTGACCCTGGACAACCTGGGCGAGAAGATGATCGGCACCCAGCGCGGCACCACCGGCTACATTTACACCACCGACGATTACGGCGACGATCATGTCACCGCCTATGACAACGGCGCTTCCGCCGTGCAGGCTCTGCTGAACGGTCAGGTTGACTGCGTGGTCATCGACTCCGCTCCCGCCGAAGCCTTTGTGGCCGCCAACGCCGGTCTGACCATTCTGGACACCGAGTACGTCACCGAGAACTACGCCATCGGCGTGAACAAGGACAACACCGCCCTGCTTGACGCCATCAACCAGGCGCTGGCCGAACTGACCGCCGACGGCACCATTCAGTCCATCGTCGACAAGTACATCACCGCCGAATAATGTAACCTGCTTAGCCAAGGGCGGCTCAGGCCGCCCTTGGCGACGTTTCGTTGTATTCGGAAAACCGTCCTTCCCGGGGGGAGGCCGATTTTCTGCGTATAGCACACATTTTAATGAGAAGGTGAAGCTGTGGAACTTTACGAACTTTGGAAACCCCTGATGCGGGACGGCACCGCATCCTTCTGGCAGGAATTCTACGTCAAATTCTACCAGGCGTTTATTGACGGCAACCGGTGGAAGCAGTACCTAAACGGCGTCGGCACCACCCTGCTGGTCACGGCCCTGGCGCTGACCCTGGGCATTCTTCTCGGCATTCTGGTGGCCGTGATCCGAACCGCCCACGACCAGCAGCGGACGGGGCACAAAAATCCCATTCTTGGGCTGTTCAACGGCATCTGCAAGGTATACGTCACCGTCATCCGCGGCACGCCCATGATGGTGCAGCTGCTGATTATGGGCTTCGTGATCTTCTCCTTCTCCCGGAACTACACCATGGTGGGCGCCCTGACCCTGGGCATCAACTCCGGCGCTTACGTCTCCGAGATCATCCGGGGCGGCCTGATGTCCCTTGACCCCGGTCAGGCCGAAGCGGGGCGGAGCCTTGGCCTCGGCTACATCGACACCATGCGTCTGATCGTCATTCCCCAGGCCTTCAAGGCCATTTTACCGGCGCTCGGCAACGAGTTCATCATGCTGCTGAAGGACACCTCCCTGATCACCGTCATCGGCGGCAAGGAAATGGTCTACGCCGCCCAGGCCATTTACGGCCGCACCTACGAGCAGATGTTCCCCCTCATCGGCATCGCCTGCATCTATCTTGTGCTGGTCATGGTATTCAGCTGGCTGCAAAGTTTACTGGAAAGGAGGCTGCGTCAAAGTGATCGACGTTAAGCATCTGAGCAAATCCTTCGGTGACCATCTGGTTCTCAAGGACATCTCCGAACACATCTACCCCGGGGACAAAATGGTCATCATCGGCCCCTCCGGCTCCGGCAAATCCACGTTCCTGCGCAGTCTGAACCTGCTGGAGGAACCCACCTCCGGCACCATCACCTTTGACGGCGAGGTCATCACCGACCCAAAGACCAACATCGACCTGGTTCGCCGGAAAATGGGCATGGTGTTCCAGCACTTTAACCTCTTCCCCAACATGACCATCCGGAAAAATATCACCCTTGCCCCCGTGCGCACCGGCCTGATGACCCAGGCGGAGGCGGACGACAAGGCCACCCAGCTGCTGCGCCGGGTCAGTCTGGAGGAAAAAGCGGACGCTTACCCCAATCAGCTCTCCGGCGGTCAGAAGCAAAGAATTGCCATCGTCCGGGCGCTGGCCATGAACCCCAAGGTCATGCTCTTCGACGAGCCCACCTCCGCCCTTGACCCGGAAATGGTGGGCGAGGTTCTCGCCGTCATGAAGGAGCTGGCGGAAAGCGGCATGACCATGGTGGTCGTCACCCACGAGATGGGCTTTGCCCGGGAGGTGGGCAACCGGGTGCTGTTCATGGACGACGGAAAAGTCCTGGAGCAAGGCTCCCCTGCCCAGCTCTTCGGCAATCCCCAGAATCCCCGCTTGCAGGATTTCCTCTCGAAAGTTCTGTAAATATTCTGATATCCCAGCCTTTCAGGCTGGGATATTTTTTGCCCAAGTACTTGACAAATCTGTTATATCTGTGTATACTGCACATATACAGTTGTAACAGAAGTGAGGTGCCAACGTGACCGTATTGATCGACAACAAGTGTAGCCTTCCCATTTACGACCAGATCTACTCCCAGATCAAAGCCCAGATCATCAGCGGCGAGCTTCAGGAGCATGAAGCCCTGCCCTCCATCCGGAATCTTGCCAAGGATTTACGCATCAGTGTGATCACCACCAAGCGCGCCTACGACGAGCTGGAAAAAGAGGGCTTCATCTACACCATCGCCGCCAAGGGCTGCTTCGTGGCTCCCAAAAATGTGGAGCTGCTCCGGGAAGAAACCCTGAAAGCCATCGAAAACCACATTGACCAGATCGTCCGTCTTTCCCACTCCGTCGGCCTGAACGAACAGGAAATTCTGGATATGGTCAAATTTGCCATGGAGGATTGAACATGAACGCATTGGAAATACGGGATTTAACCAAGCATTACGCCGGTTTTTCCCTGGATCATCTGAACCTGACCCTGCCCTGGGGCTGCATCATGGGGCTTGTGGGGGAAAACGGCGCTGGAAAAAGCACCACCATCAAGCTCATTCTCAATACCGTCTCCCGGGACGGCGGCACCATCACCATTTTGGGTCGGGACAACCGGGAAAATCTGTGCCTTTCCAAAGAAGAGATCGGCGTGGTTCTGGACGAGGTGGGCATCTCCGCCTGTCTCACCGCCCGACAGATCGGGAAAATCATGCAGGGCATTTACCGCAGCTGGGACGACGCGGTTTTTGCCGACTATCTGACCCGGCTGGCCGTCCCCGCGGACAAGAAATTCAAGGAGTTTTCCAGGGGCATGAAAATGAAGCTGGGCATTGCCGTCGCCCTGTCCCACCACCCAAGGCTTCTGATTCTGGACGAAGCCACCAGCGGCCTTGACCCGGTCGTCCGGGACGAGGTCATGGACATTTTCAACGAATTCACCCGAGACGAGAACCACGCTATTCTGATCTCCTCCCACATTGTCAGCGACCTGGAAAAAATCTGCGACTACATTGCCTTCCTTCATAAAGGCGAGCTGATTCTCTGCGAGGAAAAAGACCGGCTGGAGGAGGAATACGGAGTTCTCCACTGCTCCGCCCGGGACGCGGCGGCCATTCCCGCTTCCGCCATCGTCGGCAAGCGGGTGTCATCCCTCGGCTGCGAGCTTCTGGTGAGGCGGTCAGAAGTTCCCGGAAATCCCACGTTCAGCCCGGTGGACATTGAGCAGCTGTTCATTTTCATGGCAAAGGAGGAACACTGAAATGAAGGGTCTGATTCGGAAGGATTTTTACCTGCTTTGGAATTATTGCTGGCTGATGCCCCTGCTTTTGCTGGCGTTTATTGTCTTTTCCGTCTTTTCCTCGGGCGGGCAGTCGCCCTTTTTCATCTACTATCCCTGCATTCTCAGCAGCGTCATACCGGTGAATCTGCTGGCCTACGACGACGCGGAGCACTGGCTCACCTATTGCGACACCCTCCCGGTGACCCGGCGGCAATATGTCTGCGGAAAGTACATCATGAGTCTGCTCTGCGACGGTACTGTTTTCCTGCTGTCCGCCATTGCCACCGTGATTCGGCTCTGCCGGAGCGGCGCGTTCTGCCCCACCGACCTGACTGACCAGCTGGCAGTGCTTGCCATGATCTCCCTGCTGTCCTCCGCGCTGACCATGCCGCCGCTGTTCAAATTCGGCGCGCAGAAGGGACGCATTGTTTTCATCGGCGTCATTGGCATTTTCTGCGGTTTCACCGCCATTCTGGACACGCCGGACTTGTCCGGTCTGTTCCTCCCCATTGGGCTGCTGCCGATTCTGGCAACGGTCATTTTCGCCGCCTCCTGGCTGCTCTCCATCCGGTTTTATGAGAAACGGGAAATCTAAACTCCAAAAACACATCGGCCATCCAAATGGACGGCCGATGTGTTTTTTTGCTGTTCTTTATTCCCCGTACCCCATGGGGTTCTTGGACTGCCAGTTCCAGGAGTCCCGGCACATGTCTTCCAGATTCTTTTCCGCTTTCCAGCCCAGCACACGCTCGCTCTTGGCGGGGTCTGCGTAGCAGGTAGGCAGGTCGCCGGGGCGGCGGCCGACGATCTGGTAGGGAACCTTCACGCCGTTGGCCTTCTCAAAGGCGTGTACCATGTCCAGCACGCTGTAGCCGATTCCGGTGCCCAGATTGAACACCTCGCAGCCCTGGCCGGAAACGACGTATTTCACCGCCGCCACATGTCCCTTGGCCAGATCCACCACATGGATGTAATCCCGGACGCCGGTGCCGTCGGGGGTGGGATAGTCGTTGCCGTAGACGCTGAGCTTCTCCCGGCGGCCGATGGCCACCTGGGTGATGTAGGGCATCAGGTTGTTGGGAATGCCCCGGGGGTCTTCGCCGATCATGCCGCTTTCGTGGGCGCCGATGGGGTTGAAGTAGCGCAGAAGCACAACGCTCCATTCCTTGTCGGCGAAAGCCATGCCGGAGAGGATCTGCTCGGTCATGTACTTTGTCCAGCCGTAGGGGTTGGTGCAGTTGCCGGTGCGGCTGGTTTCCCGCAGGGGCATCTCGTTGTCGCCGGAGTAGACGGTAGCGGAGGAGGAGAAGATGATCTTCTTGCAGCCCACGTCGGCCATGACCTTGGTCAGCACCAGGGTGGTATTGAGGTTATTGTCGTAGTAGCGCCAGGGCTGGGCGACGGATTCCCCCACGGCCTTCAGACCTGCAAAGTGGATGACGGCGGAAATCTCATTTTCCCCGAAGATTTTCCGGAGAAGCGCCTCGTCCCGGACGTCTCCCTCGTAGAATTTGACCTTTTTGCCGGTAATGGCCTCCACCCGCTCCAGGCTCTTGGGGTTGGCGTTGCACAAATTGTCGATGACCGTCACATCGTATCCGCTGTTGAGAAGCTCAACGCAGGTGTGGGAGCCGATGTATCCGGCGCCGCCGGTAACCAGAATGTTCATTGAGATATCCTCCTTTATATACTGCGCAAACGTGCATTATGTGCATCTGTTTTCAAGAACATTATAACGCCTCCGCCGGAAATTGCAACCCAAAAAAGCAGCCGTTTCCGCCGCCGTTTCCCGTCATTTCGCATATTTTGCGACCACCGCCCCCATGGCGTCGAACTGCTCCTCCATGTCCTTCACCAGCTTCAGCTGGGTACGGGCGCGGTCCAGGTTCTGCCGGGGGTGGCTGACATGGAAGTAATGGTCGCCGTCCAAGTAATCCGTCAGGAAGCGGATGCCGCATTCCAGCGTCATCAGCCGGGCGCCCCAGGGCAGATATTCCAGCTCCGCAGAGGTCAGGCTTCCCCGCGCCCCCTCCAGGAAGCCCCGGGTGAACACCTCATACAGCGAAATGTCAAAATTGACTTTCGTCAAGTCCTGCTCGTCCTCCATGCAGTGGTTCGCGCCAAAGCGGATGGAGTCGCCGAAGTCGTTTATGGCGAGACCCGGCATGGTGGTGTCCAGATCGATGATGCAGATGCCCTCGCGGGTGTCCCGGTCGATCAGGATGTTATTCAGCTTCGTGTCATTGTGGGTGACGCGAAGAGGAAGCTTTCCCTCCCGCAGCGCCCGCAGAGCAACACCGCAGTCCGCCTTCCGCCGCAAGATGAATTGAATCTCCGGGGATACCCCCTCTGCCCGGTTCATCTTATCGGCTTCCAGCGCGGCAAGAAACTGCTCAAAGCGGCTTTCGGTGTCGTGGAAATGGGGAATGGTCTCATGGAGCGTCCGGGCGGGATAATCCCGGAGCATGTACTGGAACCGCCCGAACGCCCGTCCCGACGCCGCAAACAGCTCCGGCGTAGCCGACTGGTAGCATTCTGCGTTTTCAATAAAGGGCATCAGCCGCCACGCTCTGCCCTCGGCATCGGTCACAAAGTCAGCGCCGTCTCCGGTTTTCACCAGGCTTAAGGTCTCCCGCAGAGGGTCGCCGCCCTCGGCAAGGATTTCCCTGCGCAGATAGGACGTAATGCCAACAAAATTCTCCATCACTTCCTCTGGGTGGGGAAACGCCGCCTGAGACAGCCGCTGCAAAATAAAGCGGGCGGTACCGCCCTCCGGGGTCTTGCACACCACGCAGAAGGTGTCGTTGATATGCCCCTTGCCGTGGCGGGCAACCTCCGCGACCGTCCCCGGCAGCACATAGGCCGCCAGGATCTGTGAAATAACGGAATCCCCCTCGGGAGCAGAAATTGTATTCATTTTCGGTATCCTCCAATCAAAACGCGGTTATTTTCCGCTCTGTTCCTTCACCCAGGCCACCGCCGTTTGGGCGAAGGCCTCGACCACGGGCAGGGGCTTCCCCTCCGGGATGGCCAGGGCGATCGTCCGGCTTGCCCGGGGCTTCAGCGGGCGAACCGCCAGATTCTGTGTCCGTCCCTGGATAAGCAGCTGGGGAACGATGGAAATGCCCAGCCCCTGCTCCACCATGGCCAGAATGGCGTAGTCGTCCTTGGTGGTAAATTTGATGTTCGGCCGCACCCCCGCATTGTCCAGCGCCCGGTGGATGTCATGGGCTGAGCTTTGCAGCAGACTGATAAAGGGGTCTTCCCCCAGCTCCTGAATGGGAATTTCCTCCAGCTGCGCCAGCCGGTGGTTTTTCGGCATGATGGCCACCAGTGGATCCTGGGTCAGAGGGATGGTGCGCATCCCCTCCGGGGCGGGCAGGGTCACAAACCCCAGGTCAACCTCCCCCTCCCGAAGCCACTGCTCCATGTCGTGGTAATCGCCGTTGAACATTTTCAGCTCGGCCTTGGGGTGAGCGCTCTGGAATGTCCGGATCATCCCCGGCAGCCAGTGAACCGCCACGCTGGTAAAGGCTCCCAGCCGGACGGTTCCGGCGTCGGCGCTGCGGATGTCCCCAATCAGCTCCGTCAGCTCCCGATCCTTCTGTAAAATCTCCTGCATTTTGGGCAAAACCATCGCTCCCGCCTCCGTCAGCCGGATGCCGCTCCGGTTCCGGCGCAGAAGAACGAAGCCGTATTCTTCCTCCAGCGTGCTTAAAACATGGCTGATCCGGGACTGAGTCGACCCCATGGCTTCCGCCGCCCTGGTCAGGCTGCCCAGCTCCACCGTTCGCACGAATGCTTCATATTTTTTCAGGCTCATGCCGGTTTTCCCTTCTTCATGCGGAATTTTCATCATATCTTGTGTATAATAGCACTAATTCCTTCCTTTGGCAACGTTTTTTTGTACAACTCAGGAAGAAAGTTTTCGTTGCAAAATCCCGGAAACCTCTGTATAATAAATCCATCATTATTAAGCATAGATGCATGATTTTATTTCATGTATCGAAAGAGAGAAGGATTTCTGTGAACTATGTCGAGCTTTCCGTATTCATAGCCTATTTCATTTTCATGGTGGCCATCGGCCTGTACTTCTTCAGCAAGTCCAAAGGCGCCGGTGAAAAGGACTACTTCCTCGGCGGCCGCAACATGGGCGCGTGGGTGTCCGCCCTGTCCGCCGGCGCCTCCGACATGAGCGCCTGGGTGCTCATGGGTCTTCCCGCCTCCATCTATTTAAGCGGCATGGGGCAGACCTGGATCGCCATCGGTCTCGGCATCGGCTACGCCGTGAGCTGGATCGTCATGGCGCCCCGGCTGCGCCGGTTCTCCATCGCTGCGGGTGACTCCATCACCATCCCCCAGTACCTGACCAACCGGTTCCTGAGCAAGAACAAATCCCTGCAAATCCTCAGCGCCGTCATTTTCCTGGTGGCCTACACCATCTATGCCGCCTCCTCCATCAAAGCCTGCGGCACCCTGTTCCATACCGTTATGGACGTCAACCCCACCGTCGCCATGTACATCGCCGCCTTTATCATCGTGGCCTACACCTTCCTGGGCGGCTTCAGCGCGGTGTGCTGGACGGATTTCTTCCAGGGCATGATTATGCTGGCGGCGCTCTTGGTCGCTCCCCTGTTCGCTCTGGCACTGGCCAAGGCAGGCGACGGCGCCGTAGCCGGCGCAACCCTGCCCGAGGGCTTCTTCAACTTCTTCACCACGCCTCAGGACATCATCTCCGGCCTGGGCTGGGGACTTGGCTACTTCGGTATGCCCCACATCATCATCCGGTTCATGTCCCTGAAATCCGAGAAGGAGCTGCGCAAATCCAGCGTCATCGGCATTTCCTGGACGACCATCATCCTGATCATGTCCGCCCTGACCGCCGTTGCCGGCCGTCTGTACCTGGGCGAAATTGACGACCCCTCCACCGTGTTCATCACCATGGTTCGCAGAATTTTCCCCGCCCTAGTGTCCGGTCTGCTGCTGTCCGCGATTTTGTCCGCCGCCATGTCCACCGCCGACTCCCAGCTTCTGGCGGCGTCCTCCGCCTTTGCCAGCGACGTCTATAGGCCCGTCATCCGCAAGAAGGCTTCCGACTCCGAAATGCTCTGGGCAGGGCGCATCGTGGTCATCGTCATCGCCGTCGTCGCGCTGATAATCGCCTCCGACCCCAACTCCGGCTCCATCATGGGTCTGGTGGAAAACGCCTGGGGCGTCTTCGGCGCGGCCTTCGGCCCCGTCATTCTGCTGAGCCTGTTCTGGAAGCGGCTCACCTTCGGCGGAACGGTGGCAGGCATTGCCGCCGGTGCCGCAGTGGATATCCTGTGGCTGGTATTCCTGTCCTCCACCGACATCTACGAGATCGTCCCCGGCTTCGCCGCCGGTCTGCTGGCCGCCGTGGTGGTTTCCCTTCTCTCGAAAGGCCCCGGCAAGGATGTGGAAGACCTCTTCGACCGCGCCGTCGATCTGAAATCGTAAGCTCAATCATAAAAGCGGTGAGTTTCCCCGTGGAAGCTCACCGCTTTCGTTTGTCCTCCAATCTCTTGACACAAAATTCATTCCGGCTTACAATACGGTATAGCATTTATTTCCCGGAATGTTGCCGGGCGTCAAGGAGGAAACACTATGGTTTTGTTTGGTGCTGACCGCGTGGCGGAATTCGCCCATCTCTTTGCCGGGCGCACGGCGCTGCTCACCGGCCCTTCCGGGCGCACCAGCGGCAATGAGCCGACGTTTGAGGCGCTGAAACGCTGCTGCGATCTGCGGCTTCTGCTGGCGCCGGAGCATGGTGTTCGCGGCGACAAGCCCGCCGGAGCGGTATTCGCCGACGAGGTGGACGAGGACACCGGCCTGACCGTGCGCAGTCTGTACACAAAAGCGTCCAAGCGTCTGTCCGCCGACACCCTGTCGCTGTTTGATACCCTGGTCTACGACATTGCCGACGTGGGCTGTCGGTATTACACCTTCCTCACCTCCCTGCGCTACTGCATGGAGGACTGCGCCGCTGTCGGGAAGCGCCTGGTGGTGCTGGATCGTCCCAACCCCCTAGGCGACCGGGTGGAGGGCGGCCTGCTGCGGCCGGAGGCAGCCAGCTTTGTGGGCGGCTATTCCATTCCCGTGTGCTACGGCCTGACCTGCGGCGAGCTGGCGGTGATGATGAACGAGGAGCTGGGCTGCAAGTGCGATCTGCACGTCGTTCCCTGCGCCGGTCTGACCCGGGACATGACCTTCCGGGACTGGGGGCATTATTGGGTGATGCCCAGCCCGAACATTCCCCGCTACGAAACGGCACTGCTGTACCCCGGCACCTGCCTGGTTGAGGGAACCAACTGCTCCGAAGGCCGGGGAACCGCCGATCCCTTCGCCATCATCGGCGCGCCCTTCATCAAGGCGGAATCTTTCTCAAAGGCCTTCAACGCTCTGGGCTGTCCGGGGGTGGAAGCCACGCCGGTGTATTTCAGTCCCACAGCCTCCAAGCACGAAGGCAAGCTGTGCGGCGGCATTCATCTGCACATCACGGACGAAACGCGTTTGCAGCCCGCAGCCCTGGGCGTGAAGCTTCTGGATCTGCTGCGGAAAATGTACCCGGGTAATTTTCACTTCCTGCCCCCCGTCCGGGACGATGGCAGACCCTTCCTCACCCTTCTCGCCGGACACCGCGACTTCGAGCGCCCCGACTGGGACGCGGACGCGCTGATGGAACGGTATCGGAAAGAAAGTGAAGATTTCCGCCGGAGAAAAGCGCCATACGAACGCTATCCAAGGGGCTGAGCAATCTGCCTCCTGGCGATTTGATTCTACCAACGCAAAAAACCTGGGACGAACAATCCATCGTCCCAGTTTTTTCTGTTGGTTGTACCAAGGTGAACCCCCGGCTATGCCGGGGGCAGAATAGAGCTTTAGCGGGCAACAAAGAAATAGAGGAAATGGCGTGGCTGTCATAGATGGCATCCTCAGTTGCCGGGTCATATAGGTTGAACCAGATCTGATACCAGTTTTTAATAAAACGGTTAAAAACCGTTTTATCCGGCTGCTGTTTCAGCAGCCAGCGGCGTAGCCGCAAAAAACGTAAGTCCATACATTTCTCGCCGCCACCGGCGGCCTGCGAAGGATTCGCAGGATAAAATGGTGTTAACCATTTTATCGAGAAATCGTATGAAGCAGATACATCCGCAGCATTTTCTCAATCCCCATGGGAGGACAGCTGAGGCTCGCAGGCACAATTGCGCGGTGTTGCCTTAATAAAATTCCTTGATGCGGTGGAACCAGATGCTTGCGGGGTCATTCAGCGCCTTGAGATATTTGGACATCTTATCCATGTACTGCTTTTTGACCTCGGCATAGGCGGGATCGTAGCAGACATTTTTCAGCTGATAGGGATCCTTTTTCAAATCGTACAGCTCGCCGCGCTCACTCTCGTTAAAGGTGAACTGATAGTCCAGATCCCGGACCATGCGCTGACGGTGAACGTAGAAGTGGTTGTGAAACTCGCAGAACACCTCCTCGCGGCCGTTGCTCTCCCGCTGACCCATCATCAGAGGCAGGATGCTCTCGCCGTCCACCGGGCGGGGAGGCTTGACGCCCGCCACATCCAGGATGGTGGGCATAATCTCATGCAGATAGACGAAGCTGTCGTTGTCCTTGCTGCCGGCGCCCTTGACCACCATGGGGATGTGGTAGATCTCGTCGAAGGTGAAGGCGCCCTTTTCAATGAGCTTGTGCGCGCCCAGACAGTCTCCGTGGTCGGCGCTGTAAATGATGATGGTGTCATCGTACAGACCCTCGGCCTTCAATTTGTCCACGATCATGCCTACCATATCGTCGATCATGGTGCAGTGGCCGTAGTAGCGGGCAGCAATCTCCTGAAAGCCTTTCCAACCGTAGTCGCCCAAGCCCCACATCTTCTCACTGAGATAGTACCCATAGGGCTTATCCAGCAAATCGTCGCAATAGCTGGGATGCTCGGGAATGTCGGCAGGGTTATACATGGAATAATAGGGCTCAGGGACGATGCTGGGGGAATGGGGTCCCCAGAAGTTGGCCCAGATGAAGAAGGGCTTTTCCTCCTCCTTGGCCTTGTCAATCAGCCGGTTTGTCTCGTGAGCCACGAAGTACTCGATGGTGCTTTCCACAGGCCCCTCATGCTTGCAGAACATCTCCTGGCTCTGAAGGGCGGGGTTGTCGCCCATAAACCCGTGGGAGACATCCACATTTTCAAATCCGTTTTCCTTTAAGTACAGCTCGTAGTAGTTCGGCTTGTTGTCGGGCGGCGCGTGGAATACCAGGCTGGGAAACACCAGACTGCCAGGAAAGCCGTAGCCCATAAAGGGCTTGCCGATGTCGAAGCCACACTCCTCCGGCTCCTTGTTGTGGGTAACGTGCCACTTGCCCGCGTAACCGCAGAAATAGCCGGCGTCGTGCATGCAGTCACCCAGCAGAGGGGTGCCCTCCTTGATGTTGGTGAAGTTGTCCACCACACCGTGCTTGTGGGGATAAAGCCCCGTCATCACGCTGGCGCGGGCGGGGGCGCAGATGGCGGACGGGGTATACGCATTGCTGAATTTCATGCCCTCAGCCGCAAGCTGGTCAATGTGCGGGGTCTTGCAGATATCATTCATTCCATAGGCGCTGATCGTATCCATGCGCTGTTGGTCAGACAGAATCAGCAGTACATTTTTGCGCTTTGCCATGAGAAATTCGCTCCTTTTCAATCGTTTAAATCATTATGCTGTTGCGCAGACGTTTTAGGGTCTATCTGAATAAATAACCCCATATTCTGCCATTCTTGCTATTTAGGCTATTGCAGAATACAGAGTGTAAAAAATCCTTAATTTACATGGATTTCGTGCATTTTCAATCACTAATCTCTGAAAAATGGCAGGCCGACCCTCTCTCAGGCTAACGCCATTCATTGCCCTTCTTTGTCTGGTGCGTCTCCGGTTCGCAGGCTTTTTGTGCGTTCCTCGTGGTGCTGGGTACGTTACTGATTGCAGCGCCTACGATGGTTCCGCCCTTCATCCTATGGCCAATTTGCACCGCAACACGGTCGATGGCGTCAAAATAACAGCTTGTTCACGCCGTTTTCCTCCAAAAGGTGACGGAGATTGCACAGTGTTGTTTCATCCGGTACCGCAGGTACACACGGAAAGAACCATGCCGGCAGCCAGCTGCAATACAAGAATTCTCTTCATAGCATCCTCCTTTTCTTTGTTCGGGTGTTTGGGTTCCTTACTGGGACGGTATCAGTTTAGCATTACGAAACGGTCATGTCAATGCCTGTCCATCGACACGGAATTTCATTTCATACTTTGTCGCAATTTGATGACTGGTGTCTGGATTTGCGAAATATATGCACATATGATTCGGCAAATTGACGAAAACGCGGGTTCTGAGTTGTGCATATTGCTTTGAAGGTTTTCCCGCTTTTCCAAAAAGGTTTTTCAATGGACAGCGAATTGGTGCATACGGCGGAGGCAGCGGCGGCGAATGTCCACGATTGCAAACAAAACTGCACAGCAAAATCTGAATCTGTTACGAAGGTTTGCGCTGTCCCTGCTCAAGCGCTACAAAGCAGAGACCAACACCAAGCAGCCAATATCGCACATAATGCCGGATTGTCTTCTTGAACCGGAGTATCTTTGCAGGGTGTTGCAAAATTGATTTCCGTGCCTGCGGTGTGCTGCCTATAGATTTTTCTGCGGTTATCTGTTATACTGAACAAAAAGACGCGAAGCGGCAAAGTTTGGGCGTTTTTGGCCCGTTTCAGGCGAAGCGTAGAATGGAGTGTCCGGATGGATCTGAGTCAGGTAAAATCATTGTTTTCCACCACCGACTATGAACGCGGGATGGAATACTACCGGCAGGGTCGGGTCACGGATATGCAGTGTTCGAAAACCGATACGGAATTGGACGTCAGCTGCACCGTCCGTGGCAGCAAGCACTACGCGGTGCAATTTATCAGAAGAAAGGACAGCCGAGTGCGCATCAGCTGCTCCTGCCCGTGCTTCGCCGACGTTGGCCGCTGCAAGCACCTTGCCGCCGCCATGATCGCCTTCCTCAGCGAGCCGCCGCGCACGTGTGCACCCAGCAGCGACCGGTATGCACGGCGGATGCTCCAGCGCTATCTGCAAATTTCGCAGGAATCGGCCGACCCTTCCCAGCAGCCCATCCGCCTGTGTGCGGTGCTGCGCGACGGGTATGGAAGCGAATATCCCTCGTTTTCCCTTCGCGTCGGGTATGACCGGCTGTACATCGTGCAGAATATCCGGGATTTTCTTTACAATGTGGATCAGCACCGGACGGTCGTCTACGGAAAAGGACTGACGCTGACGCATGACCTTGCGCTGTTTGATCCGAAGGCGCAGGCGATGATCCGGCTTCTGATGAACGAATACGGCAGGTACCGCTCACTCAGTTCTTCTCACTATATGGGCTATGAGCCTCCGAATTATCGAAAAAACGAGATCACGCTGACCGGCGATTCCTTTGACCGGTGGTTCGATCTTTTATCCGACGCACCGGTAGATTATGCAGGCTCCCACCCGCTCACGCTCATGCAAAAAGACCCCCAGGTTCGTCTTCTGATCGCGGAAGAAGGCGGCGGCGCACGGCTGACGGTTCGGACGCCCTGCTCCTACCGCTTTTTCGGCAGCTATCGGAGCTTGTACGCCCTCGGCGGCGGGACGCTTTTACGCTGCTCAGGCGAGTTTCGGGAAAAGATCTACCCGCTGCTCGAATCCGGACAGCAGACCATGTTTCTGGAGAAGAAGGATCTTCCGACCTTCTGCGGCTGCGTGCTGCCGGCGCTCGGCGAACAGGTCGAGGTCGAAGATCCGCAGAAGCTTTTTCAAAGCTACATCCCCGACCCCTGCACGGTCTGCTTCTATTTTGATATGGAGCAGGACTCACTGCTTGTCAAGCCGGTCTTCCGGTACGACACCCATTCGATCGCATTCGACGATACCGCCGAGCCCGACGGCGTACGGCGAAATAAAAAGGAAGAAGGTGCCGCTTTGCTGTTCGTCCGGCGCTATTTTCAGCAGCAGGATCGGCAGTTTGTTTTGCAGGGCGAGGACGCGGCGTATGACTTTCTCACGGGTGCCATCGACGGTTTTCGCCGCAGAGGCGAAGTCTATTTCAGCGACCGCCTGAACCGCAAGCGCCTCCAGCCCGCACCGGCCAGCATCGGCCTTTCCGTTTCCGATGGGCTTCTGACGTTGACGCTGGACACCGGCGGCTATCCACCCGAGGAGCTTTCGGAGCTCTACCGGAGTATGCTGCTGCGCAGAAAATATCACCGGCTTCCGGACGGCCGGTATCTGGAACTGGACGGCTCGTCGTGTGAAAAGCTGGCGGAAATGGCGCAGATGCTCCAGCTCTCCGACCGGGAACTGGCCCGCGGGAAAGCGACGCTTCCGGCCTATCGTGGGCTGTATCTTGACGAGCTGCTGTCGGGAACCGACGGCATCCGGGTCAGCCGCGACAGCCGGCTACGCAGCATGATCCGCAATTTCAAGACGATCTCCGAGAGCGACTACGCTCTGCCATCGGAGCTGCACGCGCAGCTCCGGCCGTATCAGCAGACCGGCTATCAGTGGCTTAAAACGCTGGAGAGCTATGGCTTCGGCGGCATTCTCGCGGACGAAATGGGGCTCGGCAAAACGCTTCAGATGATTGCGTTTTTATCGTCCTTTCCCCAGAAAACCGTCGGTGCGCCGAGTCTTGTCGTCTGCCCGGCATCCTTGATCTACAACTGGGGCGACGAGCTGCAAAAATTCGCTCCGCATTTGCGCTGTCAGCTGATTTTGGGAAATGCCGCCGAGCGCAAACGTCTGCGCGCGGAAGCAGCGACATATGACGTATGGGTCAGCTCCTATGAACTCATCCGGCAGGACATCGAAGCATATACGACGCTGCAATTTTACTGCTGCGTACTCGACGAGGCCCAGCACATCAAAAACGCCTCGACGCTCGCGTCCAAGGCCGTCAAGCGCCTTTCGTGTCGGCAGCGGTTCGTGCTGACCGGAACGCCCATTGAAAACCGGCTCAGCGAGCTCTGGAACCTGTTTGATTTCCTCATGCCGGGGTATCTCTACACCAATCACGCCTTCCGCGAAAAGCTGGAAAAGCCGATCCTCAAGTCCAAGAACCCGGACGCCGAGTCTCAGCTGCGGCGGCTGGTGCAGCCGTTTATACTTCGGCGGCTGAAAAAGGATGTGCTCAAAGAGCTTCCGCCCAAGGAAGAACATGTCCGGAAGATCTCTCTGTCTGAGGAGGAGCAGAAGCTCTATTACGCCTGTGTGCAGGCCGCCGTTGCAGGTCTCGGCGATGGGCAGGGCAAGCTGCAAATTCTCGCCGCGCTGACCCGGCTGCGGCAGGTGTGCTGCGATCCGGGACTCTGCTTTGAAAATTACGACGGCCCGGCGAGCAAGCTGGACGCCTGCGTGGAATTGTGCGAAGCGATGGTGGAAAACGGCCACCAGATCCTGCTGTTTTCGCAGTTCACCTCCATGCTCGACCGGCTGCGTGCGCGGCTGGACGCGCTGCATATTTCGAGCTTCACCCTTCAGGGCTCGACGCCCAGGGAAAAGCGCGCTTCCATGGTCAAGGCCTTCAACGCAGGCGAGGCTTCGGTCTTTCTCATCTCCCTGAAGGCAGGCGGCACGGGTCTGAATCTGACAGCGGCGGATATCGTGATCCACTTTGACCCCTGGTGGAACCAGGCAGCGCAGGATCAGGCGACGGACCGCGCCCACCGCATCGGCCAGCAGGCGCACGTGCAGGTCTATAAGCTGATCGCGAAGGACACCATCGAGGAAAAAATTCTGGAGCTTCAGGAAAAGAAGGCCGCATTATTGGACACAATATCCGGCTGCGAGGAGACCAGAATCCTGAATATGTCTTCCGAAGAACTGCTTTCGCTGCTGAAAAGCTGACATCTGATACTATTTCCTGATTAAAATCTTTGATTTAAATCAGGAAGGCATCGCCTATTGGCACTGCCAGTTTTGTGAGTTATAAGAAAAGAAATCACAAAACAAGTCTCATACTGAACACCTTGCCCTTCGGGCAAGGTGTTCAGTATGGAGAGTCTGCTCAACACAATCGCTTCTTCCGAATTCTGTCCAGTTGTTTACGAAGTGTTGGAGCGACTAAAAGAAATATATCACTTCAGGTAATTGTATTGCGATGGGAGGGACACTCTTGTTTGTGACCCTCCCATACATTAGATGCAGCAACCCCGGCCTGCTTTGGGGTTAAAAATTTAATTTCTTTCTGAGCTTTCTTTCGACATTTCTATTTTCTTTCGCATATAGATTGACATCAAAACAATTTCCACTCTGCTTGGACACGCGAGCACGAAGATCACATTAGATACGTACATCCATCTGATTCGGGACACTGGCAAATATGCTGTCGAGATGCTCGAGGCAATATGACAATCGCTAAAAAATAGGCAGGACGGTCACGTCCTGCCTATTTTTTAGCTAAAGAAATGGATGAGGGACTAAGCCCTTTTTCATTGGATAACTTCTTCCGGCCAATTTTTATTTTACCGACGAGTCAGAACCGTCACTCGTCTCATGCTCAGAAGCTACCCCTTCCGCCCATGTTGTAGCGCAATACCAGAAAAAAGTCAACTACTATCTTGACAGAGAAATTTCTTTCTCCACTATATTGTATGCACTGAAAGAACAAACTGTACTGGGAATATCTGTGTTTATCTTTTGATATTCAATAGTTTAAAAAGAAAGAGCCGAGATTTTCTGTGCTGAAGTTACAGAAAATTTCGGCTCTTTCTTTTCAAAAAACGTCTGCTTTACTTTTTACCCGGATTCCTGCCGGAATTGACCTATAACAGAGAAATTCACCCCAAATCTGTTATCACGCCGGGATTGTCATTGCCCGGAAATGACCACGAAGCCGTAGGGGGCAAGTGTGGTGTGGGTCAGGGCTTCCGAGAGCAGGGGCGTTCCGGTGACCGGCTGGGGAAGCTGGCAGGGATCGGGGCTGAAATTGCACCAAACCGTAATGTCCGCTCCATCAAGGCTTCTGCGGTAGGCAAAAAGCTGCGGGTCATCGGGGACGAGCAGCTGGAAGCTGCCCCATTTGAGGATGTCACTTCCTTTGCGCAGGGCAATCAGGCGACGGTAGAAGTGCAGGATGGAGTTTTCGTCCTCCCGGGCGCGCTGTACATTGATTTCGGCGGCGTTGGGATTTACGGCGATCCAGGGCGTTCCTGTGGTGAAGCCTCCATTCGCCGTGCTGTCCCACTGCATCGGCGTTCTGGCGTTGTCGCGCCCCTTGTGCCGGATGCCGTTCCACGCCCACGCCTTTTGCGCGTCCGTCTTTGCCTCTTTCAGAAGGTTCAGGCTTTCAATGTCCCGCAGCTGCGAGGCATCGGCAAAGGGATAATTCGTCATGCCGATCTCCTCGCCCTGATAAATGAAGGGCGTTCCCCGCTGCAAATACATGGCCACAGCCAGCATCTTGGCGCTCCCCTGCCGGAGCGTCTCCGACGCGGTGCAGCCCCAGCGGGATACGATGCGGGGCTGGTCATGGTTGCTCCAGAACAGCGTATTCCAGTCCAGTGTGCTTTGCCACGCGGCAGTCAGCGCCTTGAACTTTTTCAGAGAAAAGGGGATCACGTTCCATTTCCCATCTTCGCCGTCGATGTCCATGATGTCAAACTGGAACAGCAGATCCAGCTCCCTTCCGTCCCCGACGACACTGTTCGCATTATCCAGAGTGACGCAGGTCGTTTCTCCCACGCACATGCAATCCCGACCGTCAAAGCAGCGTTTGCGCATCTCGCGCAGATGGGAATGCAGTGCCGGCTGGAAGGCCGTATGCTCGCCCGGGAAAGCGTAGCCTGAGCCGCTGGCGTCGGGCAGGCCGGGGGCTTTGGCGATCAGGCTGATCACATCCATGCGGAAGCCGTCCACGCCCTTGTCGAACCACCAGTTGATCATGGCATAGACTTCTTCCCGAAGCTTCGGATTTTCCCAGTTGAGGTCAGGCTGCTTCTCCCCGAAAAGATGCAGATACCACTGCTCTGTCGCCGCATCATAGCTCCATGCCGACGGCGTGAAGAAGGATGACCAGTTGTTCGGCTCCTTCCCGCCGCGTCCGTCGCGCCAGATGTAATAGTCGCGGTAGGGATTGTCTTTGGATTTTCTGGATTCGACAAACCATGCGTTCTCGTCCGAGGAATGGTTGACGACCAGATCCATGACCAGCCTGATGTCCCGCCGGTGCATTTCCTCCAGCAGTCGGTCGAAGTCCTCCATCGTGCCGAATTCGGACATGATCTTCCGGTATTCGCGGATGTCATAGCCCATATCGTCGTTGGGCGAGTCGTAGACCGGGCAGAGCCATACCGCACCGATGCCCAGCCATTGCAGGTAATCCAGCCGGGAGATCAGACCGGGGATGTCCCCGATGCCGTCGCCGTTGGAATCCTGAAAGCTGCGGGGATAAATCTGATAGAACACACGTTCCTTCCACCATGGGTTTTTCATGGAATCGTTCACTCCTTCACAATGAGATCGTCAATAACCGGCAGCGCGCCCCGCGCCGCCGTAAAGCAGGGCAGCGACCCGCCCAGCAGCGCCAGCCAGGGCAGGCTGTAGGGCAGCAGAAGCGCCATTACCGCCGTCAGCGCAAGGGCAAGCAGCAGCCAGCCAAGCACCAGAGCGGGGCAGCGAAAGGTCAGGCAAATCGCGTTTTTCAGCAGCGCCGGGAGCTTCAGCTCCACCCGCGCCTGCATCTGAAAGGCCAGAGCGCCGATGCACCACAGCAGATAGCTGCCAATCAGGCAGAAGCAGGCCAGCACCGCCCCGACTCCCGCCCCCTCTGTAAGCCGGAAATAGAACCAGCCGCCGTAAAGAATTGCCGCCGGACCGGCGAAAAAGAGCAGCCCGAGAGGAAGCGACGGGAGAAAATTGGCACGGAAGCTGTTCAGAAAGCGGCGGTACGGCTGATTTTCCTCCAGCAGCAGACTCTGGCAGGCGCGGCATAATGCCGTCCATCCTGCGGGAGCCGTCAGCACCGGCAGGCAGGTCAGCAGAAAAAGCAGATTCAGTACCATCAGCGGCAGCAGCTTTTCAAAGCACAGCCGCACGAAGCCGGCGGTTCTATAGTCTCTCTGCATCGCCGCGGTTCCTCACTTCCTTGTAATACTCCGAGGGACTCATGCCCGTTTTCTTCCGGAACAGCTTTGAGAAATAATACCGGTCGTCGATCCCCACCAGGTACGCGATCTCCTGAAACGGCAGATCCGTGGTCGCAATCAGCTGCTGGGCGTTATAAATGCGCAGCGTGTTGAGATATGTAAAGATCGGCGCGTCGGTCAGCTTGGAAAAGGCGCGGTTCATGTAGTCGAAATTCATCTCGAAGACGTCTTCGATCTCCTGGCTCGACAGCGGCCGCGTATAATTTTCGTTGAGGTAATGGAGCAGCCGCTCGGCCACGACTTCCGACTTTTTCAGTTTCTTCCCCTGAGCAGCACCCCGCGCCAGCAGGTGCTCATGTGCTACTTCCAGAAAGAACGAATGCAGCAGCGCAGCGGTGCGGCGCTTGTAGTGCTCCTCCCGGGCATTGTAGCAGTCCAGCGCGGTGCGGAGTATCGTATTGAACTCACTGCCCGGCAGGTGAAACTGCTTCGGAAGATAGGTGATGGGGTCGGTGGGGTCGGCTTCGTCCAGATTGTAGCTCACAAGGCTCAGCCTGCGCTTTTCCGCAAGCAGCGACATGGCCGCGTCCTCATCCTCCACCCGCGCCATTTCCGGGTGGGTGAAATGGGCATAGTAATAATTGCAGGCCGCGCGCTGATAGCCCTCGTGGCACAGCCCCGGCTCAAGCAGGAAGAAATCCCCCGCCTTGAGGTGATAGAAAATGCCGTCCTCCTGCAGATACATATTCCCGTCACGGATCACATACAGGACATACTCGTCGATCGTCCGGGAAAAGTGAATCCACGGCTCGGTGTAGTTGATCCGCCCCAGCATCCGTACACGGGGAAGCAGATCTGCATTGTAAGACAGAAGCATCGTTATTCCTCCAGTTGCACCCACACGGCAGTCCAGCAGCGCACGTCGGGCAGCTTTACGGTATAGATGCAGCCGTTCTCTGTTTGCTCCGCCGTGTAGGGAAGCTTTTGCGCCGCCAGACACTCGCTGTCCGGCGAGGCACAGTAGATGCCGCGCACCGGCCGGTCGAGGCGGATGGCCGCCGAAATACCCGCTGCCGGGGTTGGTTCCCGCTTTCCCTCATTCCACATGGCGTTGTTGCCGGTCAGGTTGATCAGGTGGAGGGTCAGCCGGTCACGGGATTCGCGGAGGAGCGTCCAGACCGTGTCCGCCTGTCCGTCCGTGGAGAAGGTGCAGGCATCGGAGAAGAAGCGGACGTCCTCGTTAATGCCGCCGGAGGCCGTCTTGCCAATATCCATACCGGGATCATTATATAACAAATCCTTGTATCTGACAAGAAAATCGCAATTGCGCTGTACGATTGGAAGAAAGCTTTCCCGCAGGTGGGCGTAGTTGACATAATAACTGTCCCGCAGCAGGCTGCGGTTCTCGCCCAGAACGAGCTGCGTACCGCCGGAGGCAGAGATCACTGCCCACGCAAGACGGAATGAGCGCTCTGCCGCGTCCATATCCTCTCCCTGAAACGCCTTCAGATAGGCGGCAAGGATGACATTCCGGTGGGACAGCAGCCGCGCTTCCCGAATCAGGCGGTAAAGGTCAAAATAGGTATCGTGGGGCGGCCAGACCTCGATATACACTGCATCCTGTGCCGCCGCGGCGACGGTTTCCGTCGGCCAGTTATTGACGGCGTTGAAGATCACGCCGCCGTCGGCCGCTTCCTCGCGGACGGCCTGCGCCGCCGCATTGATCAGGCGCGGGAACTCGTCCGCCAGTTCCACGGGGCGGTGTTCCGCGTCCCAGATCCGTTTTGGAAAGCCATAGGTATCCATGTGGATGCCGGAAAAGCCGAAGCGCACGGCACTGCGGAATTCCTCCACAATATGCTTCGCCCAGCCGCAGGAGGACGCCACATTCATATAGTACAGCCACCCGGCAAAGGTCATCGGCTGACCGCCCATCGTGTACATTCCCCACGTTGGGTGCGCTGCAAAGGTGTCCTTTGTTGCCGCGTAAACCGCGCCGTAGGCCAGCGGACGGATGCCGCAGGCTTTGCAGCGTTCGATTTTCTTCGAGATGACGCTTAAGTCCGTCTGACGCCCCATCGGGTCGTCGTATTGCTCGGTGGGAGGCAGAAGCCGGTCGTGCCGGTACATCCAGTCGTAAAACTGCACTGCGTTCAGATGCAGATCCCGCATCCACTCCACATCCAACCTGTCCCCGTCGCCGGAGGAAAAATCCGACAGGAAGCCGTAGCGAATTTCGGTTCTGCGGTCGGAAACCACATCAAACGCGCCTTCCCAGACGCCGTCTTCTGTGCTGATGCGCACACCGTAGCCGCCCACCGGCACATCCGTCAATACCAACACGTCGCCCTCCCGGACGGCTCGCAGCGTGACCGGACGCTCCATACGGAAGAACGTCGCTGAAAAAAGCGCCGAATGCGCCGGCAGGATCAGCCGAACCGGCTCACCGGGCAGATATTGTGCTTTGTCAAAATGACAGGTGATTTTCTGCATTGGCTTATCCTTTCACTGCTCCCTGAGTCAGTCCGCCCACGACCGTTTTCCGCTGGAAAACCACAAACAGAACGATCACAGGGATCAGCGCCATGATCGACGCAGCAAATACCCACTCCCACCGTGTCGCATACTGTCCGTTCAGCCGCTGGAGCAGCAGCGGGAAGGTGATCATTTTCTCATTCGCGCCCACCAGAACCTTCGCCGTAAAGTATTCCTCCCAGAAGCCCTGGAAGGCAAAAATGGTCATGGTGCCCACCGCCGGGGCAGAGAGGGGCAGCATTACCCGGAAGAAAATGTCCTTGTGGCCGCCGCCGTCCAGCAGCACCGACTCCGCCAGCGAGCTTGGCAGGCTGCGGAAAAAGTTGCGCAGGAAGAAGGTGTGCCCGCAGACATTGGTCGCAACGTAGATCAGAATCAGTCCCGCCCGGGTGCCGATCAGGCCGTTGGGCAGGCCGGGAAGCGTAAGCTGCTTAAGCACCAGAAACTGGGGGATGATATTCAAAAAACCCGGCATCATCAGCGTAAACAGGTAAACCGCAAACAGCTTGTCGCGCCCGGGAAAACGGATGCAGGCGAAGCCGTAGGCGGAGAGCGTCGAAACAAACACCGAGATCACAACGGTAATGACGGTATTGATCACACTGTTTGCCAGTGCCGTCGGGAAAATGTCCATACTGAGAATGTGCCGGTACGCCGAAAAGTCCAGCCGCGTGGGGAAGAGCTTCGGCGGATAGGGCAGCACATAGCTGAACTCCTCAAAGGAGTTCGTGATCATAAAGAAGAACGGAACGGAGAAAATCAGCAGCGATGCGATCAGAATGACCCACAAAACCGTCTGCCCGAGGATCTCCGTTGCTTTTTTGCCGCGGAGCTTCATTTCTATCCCTCCTGTTCCACATTGTCCAGCTTGAAGACGCGATTGAGAATGATCGTCAGCGCAACGATCGTCACGGCGGAGATCATGCCGATGGCGGAAGCCTCGCCGAATTCGAACTGATTAAATGCTCTGTCATACAGCAGGTATTGCAGCACCGAGGTCTTCCCGTTGGGGTCGCCGCCGGTCAGCATCATGACCTGGATGAAGACGTTGAAGGAACCGATGATCATATTGACCATCACATAAAAGGTCGTGGGGCGAAGTCCCGGCATCGTAATATGCCAGAATTTTTTCCACAGGCCCGCACCGTCCAGCTCTGCCGCCTCGTAGCGCTCCTTAGGAATTCCCTGCAATGCCGCGAGGTAGACCAGCATTGACCAGCCCACGTTTTTCCAGATGCCCATCAGCCAGATTGCCGCGTTGCCCGACCATTCCCGCAGCAGCCACGGCACATAGTCGTCCATGACGTGGAGCACATCCACCAGCAGGTAGTTGATCAGGCCGCGGTCGGAGTTATTGAACATATACTGGAACACCAGACTGACGATGACCCACGAGGTGATGACCGGCAGATAAAAGCCGACGCGGAAGATCGTCTGCCCCCGCCTGAGGTTGTTGATCAGGTAGGCAAACAGCATTCCGCCCAGCAGAATGAACGGCACCGTCACCAGCGCGTACAGGAAATTGTTCCGGTAAGCGTACCAGAAGCGGGAGCCGCCGGACAGAACGTTCTTGAAGTTTTCCAGGCCGATGAACGTGATCTCGCCCTGCACGATCCTGTACTCAGACAGCGCGATCCGAATGGTAAAAAACATCGGATAGATGACGAACGCCAGCACCAGCAGCAGGCCGGGAAGGACGAAGGGTGCTGCCGCCGCATAGGCCCGAATGCCCTTTTTGACGGATGATTTTCCACATACCGGGGATGGTTCATGCTGCAGCAGCTTCATTGGCGCTGCCTCCTTTTTCCAAGGGAGCGCAGAACCCTCCGGCTCTGCGCTCCTGATATTTTTGGTATTCAGAGTTTCCCTTAGGAAAGCTGCCCGTCGATCTTTGCGGCGGCGTCGTGCATCGCCTGCGCAGCGTCAGCGCCCTCTACGAAGATGCTGGTCACCATTTCGCTCCAGATCTCCTGGATCGCGGCGTTGTTGGGGGAGGGAATTCTCGCCTTGGCGGATTCCATCTGCTTCATGTAAACCGACCACACCGGGTTATTCTTGACTGCGTCGTTCTCCACAAGGGACTTGAGGATGGGCAGCTGACCGGCCTCCAGCATGGCAAGCTGTACTTCCTCGCTGGTCATGAATTTCGCGAATTCATAGGCGGCGTCCTTCTGCTTGCTGGTGGAGAAAACAGCGATGTCCTCGCCGCCGACAACGGAAGCGCTGCGGCCTTCGTAGGTGGGAATGGTCGCGGCAACGATGCCCTTTGCTTCGCAGTCATCATAGGAGCCGAAGTACCAGGGGCCTTCAAAGAACATAGCGTATTCGCTGTTGATGCCGTCCCACGCATCCACGGAGCCGTCCACGTCACGGATGGTGAAGATCTTCTGGTCGTGCAGCTCGATCAGCTTGTTCATGGCGGCGATGCTGGCGTCGCTGTCCAGATAGCCGGTCGCCTTCGTAAAGCCGTCGTCGGTCAGCGTGCCGCCAAACAGCCAGAAGTAGGGGTACATATCCCAGTCGCCCACGCCGGAAACGTTCAGACTGTAGGTGCCGCGATCCTTGGCCGCTTCGATGAAGGCTTCCATCGTCTCGGGAACATCATCCAGACCAATTTCCTTCAGCACGTTCTTGTTGACGACTGCGGCCTTGCAGTTGGTGTCCAGCGGCAGGCCGTAATACTTGCCCTGGTAAAGATTGGTGGACAGGGGCGCGTCCAGATAATCGCCGGAAATCTCCGCGAAGTCCGCGTAATCGCTCAGGGCAACCAGACCGCCCTGCTTGGCATAGGCCGCGATGTTGGCAATGTCAACACGGGCAACGTCGGGGCTCATGCCGGTGCCGAAGGAGGTGACGATCATCTCGTGGAACTGACCGCCGTCCTGGCGCACCGCGTCGATCTTGATGTTCGGATGAGCCTTCTCCCACAGCGGCAGAACCACGTCTTTAAACTGGGCTTCTTCCGCGTCGCCGTAGGTGTGCCAGAAGGTCAGAGTGATTTCTTCGTCCGCCGGGGTGCTGTCCTTTGCCGGCTCTGCCTTCTCAGTTGCCTCCGCTTTTGCGGGCTGTTCGGTCTTTCCTGTGCAGCCGGCCATGCACGCCGTCAGAAGCGCGGCGGCCAGAAGCAGCGCAAGCAGTTTTGCAAGTTTGTTTTTCATGTTGATCCTCCTTACTTTTGTTGAACGTGTTTCGGCGTACATACAGATATCCGCCGGTGAAGAAGGTCGGACAGCGTCGCGCGATGGTATTTTTCCGCCATCCGGGCTTTGCATCAGAGCTGTCGGTCGTCTATCCATATTGTACAGTTTTTTGGCGGGATTGCAATACGGTAACCCCTGTATTTTGCCTCCGCCGTTGGTCGATATAACCAACTTGCTGTGCTTATTATCCATCTTTACAGTGCATTCTGTAAATGGGCGCCGGCGACTTTATTTGTATTTCAGCGACTTTTTTGTTCCGGCAAATAAAAAGATAAGGTATAATAAATTGCGCAAATTGAAAAGAGCATAAAAAAGTAGACACGGCTTGCCGGTCTCTGGTAGAATGAAGTTGATATTCACATAATCCCCGATAATGCTCAGAGCGGAATCATAGCTCTGGCATTGGAAAATTCTGTTACGCATTTCCTCTGTCTGCTCCTGCATCCCGTTCTTTCGAAGCGTCCCCGAGGCTATGCCCATAAGATGAAAGATATTTCCGTCAGTGCCAATGAGAGGGCAATCCGGCTTGACACAATCAGGCTCCTTTTGTTCCTGAATCTGCACGAAACCGCCGAGACGATTGGGAACGTAGTCGGACAGCCAGGTGCCGCCGAAGGTAGAATGGGTAGCCAACCGCCATACGGCAAGCTTTCCCATATCCAGCTCCATATTTTCCTTGAAGGGAAACAGCAGGCAGGTGAGGCCGTCATGCTGGAAAGTATAGGCTTCCTCGAATCCGGCGCCCTTTTTGAGGATGCCTTCGTTTGTCAGAATCTCATTGATACCATCCAGCCATTCCTGAGGATCGCCGCCGCAGCCTTGGAGGGCAAGCCCCTCCCGATCTCCCATCCGGCGGAGCTGTTCCTTGGTAATCTGCCGTATACTCACAATTTCATCTCCTCCGTTGCATAGCCTGTTCCTGGGCAATTTCCTGCTGGGTCAGCTTTCGGAAGCTGTCCACACCTGGAATCAGTGAAAGGCTGCGTCCATTATCCCAGGCAACGCCGATCTGACCGGCATCGTCCACATACCGAACAGTGCCTCGCGTTCCAGGTTCTACCGGGGAGTATGGGTCATTCATGTTGTTCAGCATAACGCGCGTGCCGGGTGGGTAATTCTTTCGGATAGACTCCACCTGCTCACGGCTGGGAAATGGCATATTCATTTGGTGTCCTCCTTCTCGGAAAGTTTCATCAATCGTGTGCGCATACACTCCCCGTCCACGCCCTGACAAAGAAAGCCGTGACCGGGAAAGGGACATCCCTCGCACAATAGGGACGCTGTACAGATGGGCTTCTCCGTCTGGGCGGGAGGCCCAGTGTGGGAACGGTATTCCGGTCTGGTTCTGTTTGGCTTGGAATTTGCTTTGTTCGAATTCTTTAATTTTAACCTCCATTTCCCCTAGCGCCCTTTTTCAGGCGCGGGATATTGTTCTAGGGCGTATCTGAAAACTCAAACCTCATATATAAATTGCACAAAATCCAAAAAT
>ENA-OWPN01000346-OWPN01000346.1-human-gut-metagenome-genome-assembly--contig:-NODE-346-length-72430-cov-4.518922_pt1 | contig 72430 bp, 57 predicted proteins | sample MGYA00248266_ERZ651850 | MGnify/ENA primary metagenome ERZ651850 (study PRJEB26924, sample SAMEA4378296) | human gut metagenome | biome: human gut; feature: human-associated habitat; material: faeces... | reverse complement strand
GAATGGTATAAGACATTATGTGTGCTCCATCTGTCCCCTGTATACTGATGAGAGTACCATTGCTACCCGTACCACCATAAATAACTGTACGTTGCGTGCAAACACTGGAAGTCGGAGTACTGGTTCCACCACCAATTCCCAGTATAGTGCCGCCGGTTATCTTAAATGTATTCTGATCACAATCGAAACCTTCTTCCGGAGAAGTTGTACCAATAGAAACAATTGTACCACCGGTTATTGTCAATGTTCCGTTGGAATCAACTCCATCATTTCCACTACTGTAGCAATATATATTTCCACCATTAAAAACAATACTTTTAGAAGCATTCATGCAATCGTCATAAGAATATACACTGACATCACCGCCATTCACCGTGAGAATACTTTTACTTTCAATTCCCTCACTTCCTTCCCCACCAGGTGTTTTTACCCAGATCGTACCACTATCGATAGTCAGATTACCGTCTGCCTTAATACCTTTTGCTGAAGAATCAAGGCGATTATAAACATATTGTTTTCCCGTGGTAATTATCTTCAATACACTATTAGCGATATTTAAAGTACCATCACAATTAATGCCTTTACCCGCAGCGCCGGTACTCTTAATAGATAACTCCACACCATTAACAATCATATTGCCATCACATTTAATACCGGCAGCAGAACTCAGATCATTATCCTCATATAAGGCAGTCCCAGAAGTCAGTAATATCATTTGGCCCCCTGTAAGGGATACATTACCATCTGTTTTAATTGCTTTGGATGCTGCGCCTTTCACTTCTGTTTTCAGAAGACCACCTGATATAGTAACATCTCCCGAAGCTTTCAACCCCATTCCCTTTTCACCGGTAGTGGAAAGTTTCAGCAGCCCACCACGAATATCAATAAAACCTTCCTCGCATTCCAGACCGTCACTCGTAGATGTGACACAAAGAGTGCCGCCACCAATAATAATTTTATCATTGGTATGAATACCATCCTTCACTGCAGAAGCGATTGTAAGATTACTGCCGCTACGCAGACGAACATAATCATCACTACAAATTCCATGTTTATAATTACCGGTTACAGTCAATGCCCCCGTACCACTAAAGATAAGCTGCCCCTCGCTAAAGAAACAAGCTTTTTCGTCTTCGCCATCTATGGTAGAATAAGCAGATGCATCTGTCAGATTGTTTTCTGTTCCAGCCTTCAATTCTACAAAAATCCGTTTACCCGACTGGATATTGATAGCCGCTCCACTACCATTTGTAAGCGATACGCCCGCAAGCGTAAGCTTGAACTTTTTATCACTATATGCCTTGAATGAGCCATTTGAAGCAGAGCCGCTCAACACATATTCTACTCCTGCCACGGAAGAGCTCACTGTGACATGAGCTCCATTAGTAGTTATTGTAACCCCACTAACGAAGCCGGTCACTGTTGCCGAACCATTTGAATAATCAATCTGTATGGTCGAAGAAAAGGTCGAGTTTTCCACAAAATCATCATATTCTTCATCAGACTTATCCGTAACAATCGTTTCAGCAGTTTCAACATATGATTCATCTGCTACGTCACTCCATGATACATCAAAATCGAGCAGCGTGCCCGAAGCATCCGAGCTTCCACTACTGCCACCGGGGGGTGTTCCACCCTCCTCTCCCCAATCATCAAACACACTGTCTGTGCTACAAGCTACGCACAAACCTACACATACTGCAAAAATCCACATTTCATGTATCCGTTTCATTATCTTATCTCCTCTTGCTTTAATTATGAGAGCAATAAATAATCTCTTTAAAATTTGAATTTATATCCTGCACCCACCACATGACCATTTGTTTCATCATCGTCCGAATGGTTCTGATAGCGATAAAAAAAGTCCAGTGAGTTCTTTTTATTGATTTTATAACCTGTCCCGGCAGGGCAGCAAAATTCTCATTTATCAGATTCCGGAAACAAATATCCGTATCGATAGTGAGTCTTTCTGTCATTGCCCGGTAAACAAGAGTGATACGCTGGAAACGATTTTCGAGTTGCGGCGTCAGTTGCGGTAAAGTATACCAGGCATGCAAAGACAAGAACTCATCCGCTCCTTCGAAAGATAATGCATCAAGAGTAGTTACGCGAATGCGTTGCTTGTCCGTGCGCCCTTTATTGTTTTTATTCTTCACTTCAAGAAATGTGAGGTTGGAGGAAACATACGTCCGTACTCTGATTTTTTCCCGTACAGCCCGTCCGTTCTGATGCGCCAGATACATGGCTTTATCCGCAGTATCCAGATAAACAGTATGATAAACAATATTCCGTTCGCCTGCTACTTCCTGTACATGATAGTCACAGGCAGCACGTTTCAACAGTACAGCCAACGTATCCAGCGGAAGCAGATATTTCGTATCCGTCCGGTTCATCAAACGGATACGACTCATTTCCTTCAATGTAATAGGGTTGAAGGAATCCAGCATTCCTGTCATCTCTTTCAAAGTTTCCTCTATTATCATACCTGTTTCGTTTCTGTGACAAATATAACCGGGGACTTGTTACAAGAAAAATCAAATCAACCAACGAGGCTTTTTTGACGGTAAACACATAAAGGAAATCGCCCTATCACCTTACCACCTTATCACTTTTTTATTCCTTTCTTTCCCATAAGAACGATGATGTTTTAACAATTTGTTGAGTTTTATCAATAGCAGCAAGACACTTTTCAACTTTTTGATTATCAACATGATATTCCGAACCGTATTCAGTATACGACAGAACCCTATTCAGTATACGACTGAATGGCATTCACTATACGACTGAATTAGGTTAAGTATACCACTTTTCCTCAAACATTTGCTATTTGTAAATAATATGTTATGCTGCTCTTGTTTTAGTTCATTACTTTTCCAATATGAATCTGCTTTGCTTAATGTTAATGTAATATCGGACTTCTTGTACTCATCAGTTATAGGTATTTTGCTCCATATCCGGTTAAAACACCTAAATCCGGTTGCTTCTTATTGTAATTAGTGTTACTTTCGCAAACCTATATTAAAAGCGCTTTTGGAGAAGTTACGGAATATACTGAAATGGTTCCTTCCTTTATTATTTATTGCATATTTAGGGGGAATTACGCTGTTTACTCACTCGCATGTGGTAAATGGGGTAATCATCGTGCATTCCCATCCCTTCAAAGGTGAACATAGCCATACGGAAGCACAGGTTGAAACGATATTCTTCCTTTCTTCTTTTGTAGCTTCTTCTCTGCCTGCTATTCTTTTTGTCGCATCGGCTCTCCTTGTTTTATTGCGTGTACTGAGTGTTCCGGCTGTGGAACATATCAAATGCGTGCGAGTTCGTTGCGGCATCAGCCTGCGTGCACCACCTGTAGTTCATTGACAATAGGAATCCCCCCTTTATTAAAATCCATTAAAAATTAGAACTACATGAAAAAATATATCTTTTTCGTGGTGGGAGTAATGTGTACATTGCTCTCCCACACCGTTTATGCCATTGATTTAAATAAATCCGATGCCAATATCATCGGCCATGTACTAGAGAAAAAAACAGGAGAACACCTTCCTTATATGACGGTAGCCCTGAAAGGGACCACTATTGGAACCATGACTGATGGCACCGGACACTACTTTCTGAAGAACCTTCCGGAAGGTGAGTTCATACTCTCCGTCAGTGCCGTAGGTTATAAGCCACAAGAACGAAAAGTAACCCTGAAACGAGGCAAGACACTGGAAGAAAACTTCGAACTGGAAGAAGATATGGTAGCCCTGGATGGCGTAGTTGTTACAGCCAATCGTAATGAAACCGCCCGCCGACTGGCACCTACCTTGGTAAAAGTCGTTACCCCGAAACTATTCGATATGACCAATTCGCATACCTTATCGCAGGGGCTCGTATTCCAGCCGGGTGTACGTGTAGAAAATGATTGCCAGAATTGTGGTTACTCCCAGGTGCGTATCAATGGTATGGATGGGAAATATACACAGATATTGATTGATTCCCGCCCTATCTTCTCTGCACTGGCAGGTGTCTACGGCCTGGAACAAATTCCCGCCAACATGATAGAGCGTGTGGAAGTGGTGCGTGGAGGTGGATCGGCCCTATTCGGCTCTTCCGCCATTGCCGGAACGGTGAATATCATTACGAAAGAACCTCTCCGCAACTCCGGTTCGTTTGCCCACTCCATCTCCAATTTCGATGGCTCCGGTTCGTTTGATAATAATACTACGCTCAACCTTTCCCTTGTGTCTTCGGATAACAAAATGGGAGCCTACATCTACGGGCAGAACCGCCACCGTTCGGCATGGGATTCCAATGGGGACGGCTTCTCCGAATTGCCCAAGTTGAAGAATCAGACAGTAGGTGTAAACGCTTATTATAGACTGAGCCCCTATTCCAAGCTGAATCTGGAATATCATCACATGGAAGAGTTTCGTCGTGGCGGTAACCGCTTTGATCTGCCGCCTCACATTGCCGAAGATGCCAATCTGAATGGTTCCGGTAAGCCCGGACTGGTGGAACAGATTGAACATTCCATCAATACGGGCGGATTGAAATTTAGTGCCTTTTCCAAGGATCAGAAACATTCGTTCAATGCTTATGCCTCTGCCCAGCATATCGTGCGCGACAGTTATTATAGTGCCTATGGGCATACCACAGACTTTACCGGTGTATTGGGGGCTCAGTATATCTATCATTTTGATAAGCTCTTCTTCATGCCTTCCGACTTGACGGGTGGTGTGGAATTTAATCATGATAATCTGGATGACAAGGCAACAGATATGCAAAAATACCGCGATGCTGCCCTGGCGGAAGATCCTACTGCAACAGGCGACCGTCTGCAACAGTTGATTGATAAGTATACGCCCGATCCCTTGAAGCAAATAGTGAACATAGCAAGTGCCTACGCGCAGAATGAATGGAAAAGCGAGCAATGGAGCTTTCTGATAGGCGGACGTCTGGATAAGAACAGTATTATGAATAAAGCCATCTTCAGCCCTCGTGCCAATATTCGCTACAATCCTACACAAGATATAAATATCCGTTTCAGTTATGCCGAAGGTTTTCGTGCTCCGCAGGCTTTCGACGAAGACCTGCATATTAGCAACGTGGGAGGCGAATTGATTTCCATCGTTCGTGCCAAAGATCTGAAAGAGGAACGTTCGCGCAGCGTGAATGCTTCGATGGACTGGTATCACTATTTCGGTGACTTTCAGGCAAACCTGTTAGTAGAAGGTTTCTTTACGAAACTCTCCGATCCGTTTGTTCTGACAGCACCGGTAGAAGATCCGAACGGTAGCGGATATTTGATACAAACCCGTGTCAACGGTTCCGGTGCAAAAGTATATGGCGGTACATTGGAAGGAAAGATTGCCTGGCGTGATAAAATCCAGTTGCAGGCGGGACTGACCGTGCAACGCAGTCTGTACGACTCTCCCGAGGAGTGGAGCGCAGACAAAGAGCACCTGTCTGACAAAGAACGATATAGCGACCGGATATTGCGTACCCCCGATGTTTATGGCTATTTTACTGCCACTTTCAATCCCACAAAGGCATTGTCGGTGGCCTTGAACGGTAATTATACCGGGCGAATGTATGTGCCTCACCTGATGTCCGAAGTAGATGGTACGGCAGACTTATTGGTGAAAAGCCCGGATTTCTTTGAACTGGGTGCTAAAGTCGCTTATGATATAGATTTCTCCGGCATATGCCTGCAATTCAACGTAGGAGTACAAAATATATTCGACTCTTATCAGAAAGATTTTGATAAAGGAGCTACTCGTGATTCCGGTTACATTTATGGCCCGGGAGCGCCCCGTTCCTACTTTGCGGGCGTCAAGCTTAGTTTTTAGTGCCCGGCGGGTTTGTCTTGTATTGCCTTTTTATGTTCTTTTGAAGAAGATTAGCTACATCTCAGCATAACTTTTTTATGCAAGCATGAAAGTTATGCATTCGATTTGCATTACCTTTGCGGACATAAAACAATTTGGCACATGGACTTACCCGTATCTTTTGCAGACCGTACCCGTTCCCTCCTGGGAGATGAAGAATATAACAAACTGGCTGATGCCTTGAATGACGAACAGCCCGTAAGCATCCGACTGAATGAAGAAAAACTACCCGGTTCTTCATTCAGTCTTTTTCATGCCTCTTCCGACCGTGTGCCTTGGTCGACAACAGGTTACTATCTCGACCGTCGATTGACGTTTACCTTTGATCCGTTGTTTCATGCCGGATGTTATTATGTACAGGAAGCGTCTTCCATGTTTGTGGAGCAGGCATTAAAGCAATATATCGGCGAAACACCTTCCGTAATGCTTGACCTTTGCGCTGCTCCCGGCGGGAAATCTACTCATGCCCGCAGTGTACTGCCCGAGGGTAGCCTGCTGGTAGCAAACGAAGTGATTCGTAACCGTTCGCAAATCCTGGCGGAGAATCTGACGAAGTGGGGGCATCCCGGTGTCGTGGTGACCAATAATGATCCGGCAGACTTCGCCGGTCTGGAAGACTTCTTCGATGTTATCCTGACCGATGTACCCTGTTCCGGTGAAGGCATGTTCCGTAAAGATCCTGTTGCCGCCAGCGAGTGGAGTCCGGAGAATGTGGAAATCTGCTGGCAACGCCAGCGACGTATCATCTCCGATATATGGCCCAGTCTGAAACCCGGTGGATTGCTTATCTATAGCACTTGTACGTATAATACAAAGGAAGATGAAGAAAATATCCGTTGGATGCACGATGAATTCGGTGCAGAGATACTTCCTGTAGATGCTCCGGCAGCGTGGAACATTACCGGAAACTTGCTTGCAGGTGAAGATTTTCCTGTATATCGTTTCCTGCCTCACCGTACAAAGGGTGAAGGCTTTTTCCTTGCCGTGCTTCGTAAACCGGAAGGAGAGGAAACACAAATCCGCTACAAATCCACTTCTTCACAAGGAAAGAAAAAAACGGGTAGCTCTAAAGTTAACGCCGGAGCATCTAAGGAACAATTATTGGCTGCACGTGCCTGGCTCCTTTCGGCAGAGGATTATGAAGTTTCTGCAAATGGAATGAATATTACAGCTTTCTCTAAAGAATATATATCCGAATTATCCGTCCTCCAACAATCGCTTCGTGTTGTTCAGGCAGGTGTTACCCTTGCCGAAGTGAAAGGAAAAGACTTGATTCCCAATCATGCTCTTGCCATGAGTACTGTACAGGTTTCCGATGCTTTTCCCCGTGAAGAGATCTCTTATGAACAGGCTATTGCTTATTTGCGTAAGGAAGCCATTGTACTTTCCGGCACTGCTCCACGTGGTTATGTGCTGTTGACGTATAAGGATGTTCCTCTGGGCTTTGTGAAGAATATCGGTAACCGGGCTAATAACCTTTACCCGCAGGAGTGGCGCATCCGGAGCGGATACTTGCCGGATGAGATACTGATGCTACTGAAATCTTAATCAGATGTTTGCAAGCAACTGTTCAAAAGAATGATATTCGTTCTGTTCCTCTGTGTGTAATATGAAGTGGTCGGCAGCTAAAACCTGCAAACGCGGTGATTCGTTGGTTTCCGGTGAAGAAACAGGATGACAAGCGTATCCATGACGGTTGAGTGCGTTTGTTGTCCAGTGCAGCAATACTTCATCATTGGCTTCTACACTGATACGGCGGTGGCTGTCCACTTTGGGATAATATACCCCGTGCGCATAATCAAACCGGATATCGTTACGGGAGAACAGGCCGTCCATCCGGTGACTCAGAATCATATCTTCCGTTACTCCGCATTGCAGTCCGTTTTCTTTGGAAAGTAACCAAAGTTTATCTGCCAGTACCAATGCCTGTTCTATATCATGAGTGGACAGCAGAATTGCTTTCTTTTGTTCTACTGCCAGGCGATGAAGCAACGTCATAATTTCGATGCGACTTACTACATCCAGGAACGCTGTCGGTTCATCCAGCAGAATGAGCGGACACTCTTGTACCAATGCCTTGGCAATCATAACCTTCTGCCGTTCCCCATCCGATAGCTCTGCGGTATAACTGTGGGATTTATGGCTGATGCTTACGGCTTCCAGAGCTTCTTCAATGATAGAATGATCCGTTTTGCTCAGTCTTCCGAAAAAGCCCGTATGAGGTTGTCGTCCCAAGGCTACCAACTCATATACAGTCAGTCCGCCTGCCTGTGTCTTGTCTGTTAGTACTACGCCGATGGTACGTGAACGTTCTTTCTCGGAATAGGCGGACAATGGCTTTTCCTGTACAAGTAATTCTCCCGACAGCGCTGGTTGTGAAGCAGCCAAAGTGCGGAGCAGAGTCGATTTGCCGGTTCCGTTAGCTCCCAGCAGACAAGTCAGTTCTCCTGGGTAGAGCCGGAAGGAGAGATGCTCATGTATCCGTTTCTCTTGCTTTCCCTGGCGGTAGCCGATGCATAAATCGCTTGCGGTGATAACAGCTTTCTCCATCAGTTGAAGTATTGTATTTTACGTTGGTTGACAATGACATAGATGATAACAGGCGCACCCAGCACAGGGGTTACCGCATTGAGAGGAATAATACCTGCTTCGCCCGGAAGAATGCAAATTAGATTGCAGAGCAAAGCAATCACACCACCCGTCAGCAAAGTGACGGGAAGCAGTGAATTATGATTGGACGTGCCCAACATCAGGCGGGAGATATGAGGAACGGCCAGACCGATGAAAGCAACAGGTCCGCAGAAGGCAGTGGTGACAGCTGTCAGTAGTCCGGTAGCAATCAGTAGCAGATTTCTTGTGCGGCGGATGTTTACTCCTAAGTTTTCAGCATAGCGCGTACCCAGTAGCAGGGCATTCAGGGGTTTGATAAGCAAGATGGAAAGTAACAAACCTGCCAGGCAGAAAATAGAGAAATAGGGGAGTTGTTGCAACGAGACCCCTCCAAAGTTTCCCATGCCCCATATCATATAAGAATGTACCCCTTCGGCAGTCGCAAAGAAATTGAGCAATGAAATAGCGGACGAAGTGATATAACCGATCATGATACCTGTAATCAGCAGCATGATATTACTTTTTATCAGTGTAGAAAAGAAGAGGATAAGCCCCATTACCACCATCGACCCGATGAAGGCACCGAGTATCACGGAGAAGAAACCGGATAAGGTGAATACCCCTGTAGCAATGCTTCCTCCACCGGCCAGCATCACCAATGCGACGCCAAGACTTGCCCCTGAGTTAATACCCAGGATGGACGGACCTGCCAGTGGGTTGTTGAATGCCGTTTGCAGCATCAGTCCCGAAGCGGCGAGTGCGGCACCACATAGTAGTGCCGTGACGGCTTGTGGTAGGCGAGACTCCCAGATGATAAAAGTCCAGCTGGCTTTTTCTACTTCATTTCCTGTGAGGGTATTCCACACTGCTCCGGCGGGGATATTGATTGAACCGAACCAGAGATTGGCAGCCATCAATACGAGAATGAGGACCGATAGTGCTATACCATATATATATCCTTTTGCTTTCATTCTGAAATAGAACGCAGATTTTACTCTGCTAATTTATTGTAATATCTCAGTTCATACCCCTCCAACAGTGAAGGATGAAATATCTTAATTAAATCTTTCAATAACCAGTCCGGATGGAAAGGTGTTTCTTCATAAAAAGGAACCCGGTTGGTATTGCATCCGTAGATATTCCGTTCTTTGAAGGGACGGAAACCTGCATAAGGGGCAAACTCTTTTTCAAGTTCCCCGTATGTTTTATCTACGGGTTGATTGTAGCGTATCAGCCAGAAATCAGTTTGTTGACCTTTCTCAAAGATAACTTCGAAAGGATAGGGGAGTGAGCCGCTATGTGTATCTTCTCTGAAAATATAGTTGGCACCTGCATCAGAGTATAGTTTGGCAATGGTACTGTTACCACCCGGAGTATACCAGGTAGAGCTTGTTTTCAGATCACACATCACGGAGGGGGCAAAAGAGATAGGCTTTACTAATTCTTGCAAATCTTTATAGTTTCTTTCTACTGCAGCAAACATAGCATCTGCTTCTGTTTTCTTGCCAAATAATAAACCGTAGAAACGCATCCATTCGGCACGTCCCAATGAAGAGGTTTCCATATAGTCGGCACACTCAATGATAGGTACATTCAGTTTCTCTACGCGTCCGTATCCACCGCTGTTTTCAAAAGGAGAAAGGAGGATGGCATCGGGATGTAGGTCTATGATTTTCTCAATATTGGGATTCATTCCATCACCTACATCGGCGATGGTTCCGTTTCGACATCCCTCCTCTATTTCCGGTAGTTTGATATACTTCAAGTCGCATACACCACCGATGCTATTCAAAGCACCGAAGTCTTTCAGTAAGCTGCAATGAACGGATGAGTAAATGACGGCTTTACTAAGTGGAGTGCGGACAAGGGTGCCTTGAGGCAGTTCTTGGGGCAACGGCTGGTCTTTGTCTACTAATACATAGGTGTGTAGTATCTTTGCTGTATCCCAGGGATTGCGTAGCTGCGCAACGATGTAATCTTCGTAATCTATCAGAGAGAGATTAGAGGAGTAGTGCAGCGGGATGGTGTCTCCTTGTGCAGAACCGGAAGCAGTGCTGTTCTTTCCGCCACAGGCGGAAAGAAGTAACACTGTCACCCAAAGGGTTAGAAAGAAAGAAATTTGTTTCATGCTGTTATTCAGTTACAAAGCGCATATTAGTGGTATAGTATCCGGTTTCCAATTTCTTTTTGAGTACGCCGTCACTACCATAAACATATATGTCGTTGAGAACAGAGAAAGGTTGATCGATGATAATTATATCTCCTGTAGCCGGGTCGACTACAATATTACCAGGATTGGAGAAATCGCTGTAGTTGGCAAACTGCGTAGTTTGTTTGGTATTCATGTCATATACAGAAATGCTTTTAGGGGCGGCATCCTCATAATATTCTGCGTAAATGATGTAAATTTTGTTATCCTTCATTGCCATTTTGCTGGCCGGACATATTTCCGTAACTTGATCTGTTTGCGGGTCGATGCATTGTAATGTCTGAGCTGGATTCCCACTGAAATCTCCACATGAGATGAAATATACCTTTCCGTCTTCTCCGGTTGTACAAACATCATAAGGGTTGAGAAGTACATTTAAGTTTTTCGTCTTCTTGAAAGTTGCGATATCAACAACTGCCACGTACTTGCCGGTGCCATCGCTGTTATAGTTTGACAGGTTTACATAAAGTTTTCCATTTGCAGAAGTCAATGCTTCCGGATGATCTCCTATTTCTATCTTTCCGGTAATGGAGAGGCTCGTGGTGTCCAAACGTGATACAGTGCCATCATATGCGGTGAAATAAACATTTCCTCCGGTAGCTGTCATGTATCGTGGACTGATGGATTGTTCGCCATTGGAGAGCTTCAAAGTCTGTATACGGGTAAAGTCTGCTCTGTTTACTACTTCAATCTTTGCAGAATTGGTACAAGTGATATATATTTTAGAACCGTATATGCATAAGTCTTGCGCATCACCGATACCTGCCCCGTTGGCAGCAGCAAACAAGTCTGCACTAACTGTTTTCTGATCTCTGTCATACCATTGTATAGTACCGTTATTAGCCCCACTATTTCCTGTATTAATAACATATGCTCCATTAACAGGCGCTATAGGTCCTTCCGGAATTTTGGGTCCGTCATCATCACTACATGCGGTAAATGCTCCTAATGCCATAACCAGCATGGCGGTTTTATACCAATACTTCTTCATAGTTTCTGTTTTTAGTTTATAATTTATAGTTGATTGTTACTTTATAATTGCGTCCGGGCATCGGGTAGAAGCGGACTATTTCGTAGTTCTTATCACTCAGGTTCAAGGCATCCAGCTGTATGCGTAGTGACTGCTTCTTCCATTTAAAGGTATGCGAGAGTGATATACTGTGGTCAGTGTAAGATTTGATACGATTTTCCGGAATATTCTGGGCAATCGAATAGCGTTCCGAAGCGTACATTATGTTATAAGTCAGGTTGACATACGGGTTCTCAAAAGTCAGACTTCCTGAACCTGAATGTTTCGGAGTATATATAATCTGATTCCGCCATATTTTAGAATTACGGTCGGTAATATCTTCCGCTTGCATGAAGTTGTAAGTTCCTGTGAGATATAACTTATAATGTTCTGCTAATTCTTTTTCAATTGCCAGGTTAATATCCGTACCAATGGTTTCGACTTTACCTAAATTCATCATCTTCCAGATAAACATAGTGGGTACTGCTACGATTTTATCTTTCACCCGATTATAATAAGCATCTACTGAAAGGCTTAGATAGTCGATAAATTCCAATGAAGTAGAACTCCACGTTGTACCTACATTGAATTGCCGGGTAATTTCAGGCTTTAAATTATGGTTGCCAATTACCAGATAATACAAATCATTGAATGTCGGCGTACGGAAGATATCTTTGTATGAAGCTCTGAAACGTAGACCAAAATCAAAAGGTTTCCACGACAGGCTGACAGCGGGGGAAAGGCGTTTACGGTCTGCAGCAGCTTTTCCTGTCCGTACATTCTCTGTAATATAAGTATTCAGCAGGGAAGCGGTAGCAGAAAATCGGTTGCTTTTATAGTGTGTGGCTATTGCTGTTAAATAGGTGAAACGTTCCGGATATTGATTGTTCTGTAAAGTCGTTGACAAATAGTTGTAGGCGAAATCCTGTGCTAATGAGAAAGATAACCCTTTCACTGGTGCGCTCCATAAGGTAGCGGATAAGTAAGTCTCAGTCTGGCGGAAACGATTGTCTGTAATACCGGAAGATTCATTATTATAGTCCCGGTTCCAGCTGAAATTAAATTTTCCACTTGCTTGTAGCTTCCATTTCTCAGAGAATCGGTTCTCATACTTCAATTGGCCAAAGTAATTACGGTCATATAGTCTTTCGGCAGCATACGGATTGTCATAAATCACTCCGCCGGGTAACCCTCTTTCCGAATCAAAGAGATAAACTTTGGCTTTCAAATCCTGTTTCTCATTCAGAGTTACAAACAAATTTAATTCTGCCCGATAAGTCTCTATATCACTATTGTTTCGTTTGGAGTCAATCAGTTTATTCCCATTCCACATTTTAAAAGGATAATTGCCGTCCGCCCGTAAATAATCAGCATAGGCAGAAAGACTGAAACGGTTACTTAATTTCTGAGCATAAAATAAAGAAGGATTAGCAAGCCCGTAAGAACCGGTTTTCATATTTGCAAGCAACTGGAAAGGTCTATCACTGAAATCCGGACGTGCGGTTTCGATATTTAAAGCACCGGCAGAGGCAAACATTTTTGCTGTCTGGTAAATATTATCACTCTGACCAATGCTGAGTGCCAGTTCAGAAACATTGTCTAACGAAAAACGAGAGATATCTACCTGACCAGACTGACAATCACTGACAGTCACTCCGTCATAGCTGACTGCTGTATGTTGCGCTCCCAAACTGCGTACAGAAACAGTCTTTAATCCACCAATTCCACCATAATCTTTAACGCTGACTCCCGAGAAATGACGAACTGCATCGGCCACATCCGATACTCCCAAACGTTCCATATCTGTTTTCTTCATCTGTTGGAGCGGGGCGGTTGCTGAGAGAGTTGGTGGCACACGCCGACCTTTTATCCCCACTTCCGGAATGGCATGCACTTTTCCAGTAATGGAGTCTCCCACCTGTTGTGCTTGCAAGCTGACACAAAGCCAGCATACAAAGCAAGACAAATAAAACCGTAGCCGGGCATACCGACATAGATTATCTCTTATCATAAACAGAATGCTATAAAAACTATATACATCTCATGTCCTTTCCTCGAAGACATAAGGAATGATAGGTTTTGCAGGTCTTCTGACTTACTCCTGATTTACCGCCTTCCCACCGTGCGAATACCGGCAGTGGCATAGGTGTTTGGTAAATCTTTGACTTTGAGTTCACAGCAGCGGGACTGTTTGGGAGTTACACCCAATTCCCTTTTCATGAAGCATACCGAAAAGCATACTCCAACAAAACCGAGGGGCAAAGATAGGAAAGATTTATGTTTTATTTATTATAGGATGCAGTATTTCATAAATTTATGCATTTATTCTAACAGAGTAACTTAATAGAAAACTAATACTATCTCTTCTTTTCTTGTTTTATTTGTATTTCCAACCTTATATTCTTAGAAATCAGATCAACCTTGTATTTCTTCTTGAACAATGCCTTTGCCCTTTGTATAGAAGTATCATTACTAGGATGCCGACTACTGACAATTATTGCTGTCTTTCGTAAACTTGCAGAAGATGACAATTGCTTAATCGTTGCTTCTAATTGTTCAATAGCATGAGGTATGTCTTTTCCTTTTAATTCTACAAAGTATTCATTCTTTTGTTGGTCGAGTACAAGGAAATCACATCTTGTACCTTCTGTAATCTGGCAGCCATCTACTATGATTTTGATTAGATTTAGGTTCTCTGGATTAGAAAAAATACATTTGCGCTTATTTTCTTCGAGAACAAGAATTTTGTCTGTTGTTTCGATGGTACAATTAGGTTTGAATATGCTCATTATGCTTCCAGATTTAGTAGTTCTGAGAATATCTGGCTTTCCTGATCAGCGACAGAGTCTATCTGGTCAGCTATAATCAGACGATATTCTTCATCTAAGATGGATGCCACTTTACCATTTTCTATTTTGTATGCTCCTACATTTTCAAAGTTCAGGATACATTCTTTCGGTACGAGTTTATATATTTCTTCTGCTTTAGACGGGGTGCTAATTAACGCATTGTGGGCTTCTATCAGATTATTGAATGCTGATAAAAGATATGGACTATGAGTGGTCAAAGTGACTTTTGAGCATTTGCGGACTATTTGCTGAAGCAGTTGTACCTGAGTCTGAGGGAAGAGATTGAGTTCTGGTTCTTCTATTACAAACCGATTATACTCTTTTTCATCAACAGCATAGTCAAGTACCATTAATAGCGGTATTACAGACTGGATTCCTGAAGAAGCATCTTTAAAGGGGATTGTTTTGTGACTCTCTTTCAGATATAAAGTTTCGTTTGATTTATCGGTCTGAAATAACATATCAAAAATAGAGATGTTATAATTCGGATATTTCTTTTTTGCTTTCTCATAGATAGAGGCAAAGTTCAACAAGGTATTGGGGATTGGTGCTTTGTTGAGCACTAATGTAGCAAGAGAGCGAGAGAATGTGCTTACAAAGAAACGTTCTGCCGGTATGTAGAGGTTCGCTATAGGAGATATTTCTTTGGATTCTGGAACTTCACAAGCGAATCTATTATATTCATAATATATGGTACCGCCTTCCCAACTGAAGTGTATATAAGTGTCTTCATTAAAATAGGATGCAATATTGTGCTCTTCAAATAAAGACAATAGATTTTGTTGAAAATCACCAATACGATTGATCGTATAACCTTCAAAGATAGTAATGAGTTTGGCTATTGTACTTTTACCGGAGCCTTGTTCTCCAATAAATATATTATAATCTTTCAGGCATATACTTGCTGATTTGATAGCACCAAAATTGCGTATAATGAGTTTCCTATCCATCTCTTGTATTGTTTTGGAACAAAGATAGAGAGATTCAAATGGATAACAAAATATTTGAAAGATAAATAGAAGACTGGAAGTTTGTTATATTCCAGTCTTCTACTGAGCTTTATAATTTACTTTTGTATATCTGCGCCATCACCTTCTGATACTGATTTTCCAAAGTAAGCAGATTCTGCTTGCTTTGATAAATCACAGAAACTTCTACAAAATATTCTATCACGCTGATCTGTCCACCTGTAAGGGCTTGTTTCAGCAATGCAAGATCTTGTTGTGAACTGAATGCTTCCCTATATTCCTGTATGGAGGTTTGCAATGATTGTGCTTCACTGTACAGTTTTGCTAAGGTCGCTTCAGCTTGGAAAGTAGCGTTCTCTTTCTGATAGTCGAGATTCAGAGATTGTGCTTTGGCTATCTTCACCTTATTGCGGTTCTCAAACAGTGGGAAAGAAAAACCCACTACAACCCCATTGAACGGAGTGCCGGACTCAGTGTTACGACGATATCCCAGTTCCAATTTAGGCAACCAGCCTTGCTTGCTTGCAGAAATCTGTTTGCGGGCAGCAGCACTTTCACTGCTCAATGACAGCAAAGTCTGATCGGCTGCCAACACTTCCGAACGTAACTGTTCATAGTTGTTAGGAAGAAGCGGCAACGGATAATCATTGATGGAGCGGAAACTGCTCAGTTCATTGTCTTGCAAAGACTGGTCTCCATTGAGTGCAAGGAGAGATTTCCAGGCATTATCAAGCGCAGTCTGATTGGCACGGAACTCTGTACGTACATTCAGTAATTCCAGATTGATCTTGTTTGTTTCCAATACATTGGCATCACCTGTTTCCAGACGCTTCTTGTAGTATGCGGAGAGTTCCTCAGCCTGTTTCATACGCTCATCCAGAATCACTTGCTGATGCTGTAACATGATGATATCGAAACAAAGCTCCTTAGCCTGCAACAGCAATTGTTGACGGAAAACGGCAGACTGTGCATCAAGCGCACCGGTTTTGAGTCGGTTTACTTTTCCGCGTGTGGCATATAAGGTAGGGAAATCAAAGCTTTGGGAAACAACAAGTTCACCTATCGTCTCACTCTTATCTTCCGAACCCCATAAATGGGCATACGAGAGAGTGGGATCAGGCAAATTGTTTTCCGACTTGTTTTCCAATTTCTGTGAAGTGATAAGTTGTGCATTAGCCTGCAACTCCTTATTGTTCGCTTCAATGCGGTGCAGCACTTCGTCTATATCGACCGATTGGGCACGCATCCCTGCATATAGGAAAAAAGTGATAAAACTAAATATAAGAATTCGTTTCATTGTTTGATATTGTTAATGGTTGTTTTTTGGGGTGCATCATCAGATAAACAATCGGAATGATGAAACCGTTCAGGAATGTGGAAGTTAAAAGACCGCCAAGTATAACTTTTGCCATCGGACTTTGAATTTCGTTACCCGGCAAATCACCTCCCAATGCCAATGGAATAAGTGCAAGAGCAGAAGACAACGCAGTCATTAGAATCGGATTCAAACGGTCCATTGAACCGCGGATCACGCTGTCGTACACACTTACTCCCTCTTCTTGTTGTAAATGATTGTAGTGGCTGATTAGCAGCATACCGTTTCGGGTAGCGATACCGAATAGTGAAATGAACCCGATAATAGCCGGAATACTCACCTCTCCGGTTGTCATCAGCAAGGCAAACACACCACCAATCAATGCCAATGGCAGGTTGATAAGTATAATTGCACTCTCTTTTACACTGCGGAATTCATGATAAAGCAGTAAGAAGATCACTGCAATACTCATTAGCGATGTGAGTAATAAGGTACGGCTTGCCGCCTGTTCACTTTCAAACTGACCGCCATATTCCAGGTGATATCCTTCCGGTAACTTGATGTCTTTGTCCACGCGAGCCTGAATGTCATTCACTACACTGCGCAAATCACGGTCGGCAACATTGGCAGAGATCACAATTTTACGTTTCACGTTCTCGCGGCTGATAGTATTCGGTCCCATTGCAGAACGCACTTCGGCGATGTAGTTCAATGGTATTTTCTTTCCGTCGCTGGTATCTATCATCAAGTTGCGTATCTTCTCCATTTCGTCGCGAAGGTCATCACGTACACGTACAGTGAGGTCAAAACTTTTGCCCTGCTCGTAAACCTGTGATACGGTTTCGCCTGCAAGGCAGACATTCACGAACTCAGAGAATTCCGGTAATGAGATACCAAACTTAGCCAACATTTCCCGCTTGGGCGAAATGATAAGCTGAGGACGTTCTATTTGTTGCTCCACATTCAGGTCGGCAATGCCCGGGATATCCTGGATGGCACCTTTGATTTCATTACCCAAAGTAAACATGCGGTTCAGGTCATCACCAAACAGTTTAATAGCAATGTTTGCTTTCGTACCGCTAAGCATAGCATCGATACGATGACTGATAGGTTGTCCGATTTCTATGTTTGCTCCTACGATTGTACCCAACTTCTCACGTACTTCAGCAACCATTTCACTACGTGAACGGTCTTTCAGTTCGAACGGAGCTTCTATTTCGGAAACATTCACTCCAAGTGCATGTTCGTCCAGTTCGGCACGTCCGGTCTTGCGGGCAACGGTTTGTATTTCAGGAATACTGAGTAGCAATTCCTCTGCACGATGTCCCATCTTGTCACTTTCTTCCAGCGAGATACCCGGCAAAGAAGATATGTTGATCGTAAACGAACCTTCGTTGAAAGGTGGCAGGAACGAACGGCCTAATGTGAAGAAACATACCAAGGCTACTACGAACAAACCGATAGTACTGCCCAATACGATCTTCTTATGTCCCAGTACGAAAGCCAGTGCAGCGCCATACCATTGTTTCATTTTACGTGCTACATACGAGTCACTGCTTTCTTTCTCTTCCTTCTTCTTGTCTTTTCCCAAAAGATAAGAGCAAAGTACCGGTGTAACTGTCAGTGCCACTACCGTAGAAGCAGCCAATGCTACAATGAACGCAATACCCAGAGGAACCAGCATGCGGCCTTCCATACCTGTGAGGAAGAATAACGGCACGAAACTAACTACGATAATCAGCGTAGAGTTCAGGATAGGCATACGTACTTCTTTCGATGCGTTGAATACCACTTCCAATATGGAAAGTCGTTCTTCCACAGGTTTCAACTTGTTTTCGTGGAGTCGTTTATATACGTTTTCCACGTCCACAATGGCATCATCCACTAACGAACCGATAGCGATGGCAAGACCACCCAGACTCATTGTGTTGATTGTGAATCCCATATAATGCAGTGTTACCAGTGAAGTAATCAATGAAAGTGGTAGTGTAACCAATGAGATCACTGTTGTACGTACATTTGCAAGGAACAGGAATAGTACAATCACCACGAAGATACCTCCTTCGAACAAGGACTTCTGTACGTTTCCGATGGAGCTTTCGATAAAGCGACTTTGTCGGAAAATGTCTGTGCTGACCTTTACATCCGGTGGCAGATTTTTCTGTAAATCTTTCAGGGATGCTTCCAGTTTATCCGTTAATTCCAGCGTGCTGGTGGCCGGCTGCTTGGTTACGGTCAACAATACGGCAGCTTTACCCCGTTCCGATGCTGTACCCAGTTTGGGTAATTTTGCTCCGATGTGTACGTCTGCAATGTCTTCCAACAGAATAGGAGCACTGCCCGAAGCGGTTCCACCACGTACCACAGCACGTGCCAGTTGATCTACCCGATCGGTAGAAAGTACTCCACGTACAATGTATTCGTTGCCATATTCATATAGCACACCACCGTTTGCGTTCAGATTCATTTCACGGGTCACGGTCATAATCTCATTCAACGTAACGCCGTAATGCCGCATCCGTTCCGGATCTAATTGTATCTGATATTCCTTTATATCACCACCCACTACCGCTACCTGTGCCACACCGCCTGTAGAGAGTAAGCGCGGACGGATGGTCCAGTCAGCTATTGTACGCAGGTCAAGCATAGAGGTAGAGTCGGCAGTCAGACCGATAATCAGCATCTCGCCCAGAATGGACGATTGTGGACCCAGTGTCGGTTTACCTACACCGGTAGGTAAGCTTTCGCTTACAACAGCCAGCTTCTCGCTTACAATCTGTCGGGCCAGATAAATATCCGTATCCCAATCGAATTCTACCCATACTACTGAAAATCCATTGGTAGATGAAGAACGTACGCGGCGCACACCTGTTGCACCGTTCACTGCTGTTTCAACAGGAAATGTGACGAGTTGTTCCACTTCTTCTGCCGCCATACCGTTTGCCTCAGTCATGATGACAACCGTAGGTGCATTGAGATCTGGAAATACGTCCACTTCCGTGTGCATGGCGGTGTAAGTTCCGCCTATCAGTAACAACACCGAGGCCACAAGTACCAGGATGCGGTTATGAAGTGAGAAATGTATAATCTTGTTTAGCATGTTAATAATGATTAGTTTATTAGTGTTTAGTGATTAGTAAATATGATAAGTGAGCTAATCACTTATCACTAACCACTCATCGCTAAATTAGTGTTCGTGACTGTGTGCCGGTATTGCATTTGTAGCGCTTGCCAGTTTCACCTGATAAGCTCCTTCGGTTACCACGCGGTCTCCTGCTTTTACACCTGAGAGAATTTGTACGTTTTTACCGTTATCGGCTCCAAGAGTGACGAGTTGTTTCTTATATCCTTCTTCATCCAGTTGCAGGTAGACAAAGAAACTGCCTTGCTCTTCAGTCAATGCTGAATGGGGCAGGGATATTACATTTTCTATAGGGGAAGACAATAAGAAGATTTCTACAAACGAACCGGGGATGATATCACCTTTGTTGTCAAATTCAAAGGTTACAGGTACATAATATCCACCGTCTCCACCCGAGGCTTTGCCATAGGAGAGAAGACGTCCGTCTAAGTCTTTCAATGCGTATACCTTATTATTGTAAGGAGTGCAGAAGTTAGCAGAACCAATAGTACGAAGATATTGGTAATATTTCTCTGAAACGTCAGCACGCAAGAATAATTTGCGGTTTTGCGTAATGCTGACTAACGGTTGTCCCACCGCTACGTAATCGCCTTCTTTCACTAACAGGCTTTTTACATATCCGCTGATGGGGGAAACCACGGCTTGTCCGCTTGCCGAACTGTTTTTGGCTACGGCTTCGTAGCTGATACGTGCATTCTCATACGCTTGTTCAGCCTGAGCGAAATCCTTTTCAGAAACAATCTTATTTCCTACAAGGGATTTCATACGCTCGTATTCTTTCTTGGATACTTCATAAGCGATGCGTGCCCGTTCTACAGGGTCACCATCCGCCATGTTTTTAGAAGACAATATAACCAGCGGTGTACCTTTGCTGACACTCATGCCCTCGATAACTTTTCCACGGAAAGTTACTACACCTGCCACTGTTGCTACAGCAACGCTTTCGTCTCCTTGTGCTGCCATTACCTGGCCGCTGGTTTTTATAACTTGATGGAAAATTCCCGGTTCTACAACATTGGATTTTACTCCGGCAGCCTGCGCCTTGGCGGGCGGCAGAATGATTTCGTCACTATGTCCGGCTGCTGCTACTTCACCGTGGTCATGTCCATCGTGGTTGTGTTCGTCACCTTCGTGATTGTGGTCTTCGCCCTCATGATCATGATCGCAACCTTCGTGCTCATGCTTTTCTGTTTCATGATTATGACCTTCGTGTCCGTCGCCGGATTTACTATTGCAGGAACCCAATAGGAATAGACCCATGACTCCCATAAAAAGAATTTTTTTCATGATGATATTTTTATGTTCTTACTTTTATCTGTGTACAAAATTAGAGATAAAAGCCTGCAATAAAGTTGCAGACTTTACGATAAAGTAAGAACATACGGAGGTGCGCGAAGTCCTGTGGCACGTGTAAGATACGTGCCATGAAGTGACTCCTGATATATGCAGTCCTGTCTTTGCCCGCTTTCTTCGGGCAGGACTAATAATCTGAGGAGTGGTTCGGAAAACAATGTAATAACCAGCGGAAAGTCCGGATGTGCCCATCCATTGTCCGAGCTGGGAGTTTGCTGGAAGAAATGAGTCGTTACACATCCCGTATCGCAACAGCAATGTTCGTTATCCGAGTTGTGTTGTTGTCCGCAACAATTGGGAGCTATATCATTCTTCATGCATATCAACCCATTGTTGTGGTGGTGATGAGGAATAACCGGCACTACCAGCATGACCATGCTGATGAACATTAGGAAAAATGTTATATACCGTTTCTTCTGCATCTTAATTTTCTAATTGCGGACAAAGATAGAAGTTAACGGCTTAATTACCAAATGTTAGTTATTAAAAAGCCTTGAATAATCCATTTAAACCTTCACTCATACTGGGATGGGTGAATATAAAGTTACGTAAAGCAGAAGATTTCTGTCCGGTCTTTATGGCAAACGCTACCAGATTGATAAGTTCCGGTGCATCTATACAGAAAAGGGAACAGCCCAGAATTTTCTCTGTATCCGTATTTACGATAGCTTTTAGCATTCCATCCATATTCTGCAAAGTACGTGCCCGCGGAATAGCTGAGGCTGGTAAGCGTGAAATCTTGATGGGATAACCCCGTTTCACAGCATCTTCCTCTGTCAGACCGATATGTGCCATCGGAGGATCTGTGAAGATGGCGTAAGGCACAGGATTGCGGTCGTCGATAGAGCGTTCCTTATTACCGAATAAATGGTTCAGGATAATGCGGGAGTCATCGATGGAAAGGTAATCATACATTTCTCCACCTCTCACATCTCCCAAAGCCCATATATGTGGTACAGTAGTGCGTAATTGTTCATTTACAACTATTGCTCCCTGTGCATTGATTTGCACTCTGGCTTTTTCCAGATGCAGATCATCTATCATCGGTTTACGGCCTGTTGCAATGAGCAGGGCATCTCCTTCCAGAAAATAGGGTGTACCGTCCGAGGCATCCGTATAGGCGGCTGTAATACCGTCTGCTGTATCATGCAATGACTGCACACGGGCATTCAGGCGTATCTCTATATTTTTCCTTTTTAAACTTTCCTGCATGTATTCGGCAATCTCCCGGTCTGCTTTCGGCAGAAAACGTTTACCGGCTTCCAGAATAGTGACCTTACTGCCGAATCCGGCATACATGGTTGCGAATTCCAGTCCGATGGCACCACTGCCTATGATTAGTAAATGTTGGGGAAGAACATCTGCATGAAGCAGTGTATCACTGGTATATACATATTTACTATCTCTTAATCCGTCTATATCCGGCAGGATAGGTGTAGAACCGGTATTGATAAATATTTCTTTTCCTTCCAGTTCGAAGGATTCTTCATCCTTTCCGGGTGTAAGAGTTACTTTCACCGTATCTTCGCATACAAAAGAAGCGGTTCCGTCATACAATGTGATATTAGGGTTACCTGTCAGATTTTCGACATTCTTCTCACGTAGGAACGTGACCAACTTATCTTTGCGTTTCAGGGCAAGGGAATATAACTTGGATTGTTTTTTATAATCATCCTGATAGATACGTTCAGCAAACTCTGCTTCGTGTATCATGGTTTTGGTAGGGATACATCCTACGTTTATACAAGTTCCGCCATACATTTCAGGGGAACGTTCTATAACCGCCACTTTCCAGTTGCGGTTGGCTAATTCGGCTGCCAGTAATTTCCCACCTTTGCCAAATCCTATTATTATTGCGTCATATCGCTTCATTATTCTCGTAGTTAGAGGTTTATGAAAATAAAACAATATGACGCAAGAAAAGTTGCAGAAGCCCTGTTAAGGAACGTTTACCTTTCCAGTTCGCGGAGCGACTCCATTTTCTTCTTTTCCAGGAATTCGTAGATGCCACTCAGGTGTTCTTTCACTTGCTTGTTGCCGAATTCATAGACCTTCGTAACCAGTCCGTCCAGGAAGTCACGGTCGTGGCTTACAACGATTAGTGTACCATCAAAATCCAGCAAAGCTTGCTTCAGGATATCTTTAGTTTTCATGTCCAGGTGGTTCGTCGGCTCATCCAGAATCAACAGGTTCACTGGTTCCAGCAGTAACTTAATCATAGCAAGTCGCGTACGTTCTCCACCGGAAAGCACTTTCACCTTTTTCATGGATTGTTCAGGGCCGCCAAACATAAAAGCACCCAGCAAGTCGCGTATCTTGTTACGTATTTCTCCTTTTGCCACATCGTCAATCGTCTGGAATACCGTAAGATTCTCATCCAGCATAGACGCCTGATTCTGTGCAAAATAACCGATCTGTACATTGTGCCCGAGCGTCAGTGTACCATCGTGCTCAATCTCTTTCATGATACACTTCACCAGCGTAGACTTACCCTCACCGTTCTTACCGACAAAAGCTAATTTGTCTCCCCGTTCTACAGTCAGCGTAGCATTCTTGAATACTACATGGTCACCATAGGTTTTACCTACGTTTTCCATGGTTACAGGATAGTTACCCGAGCGTGGTGATGGCGGGAATTTCAATCGCAATGCCGAAGTATCTTCTTCATCCACTTCCAGAAGTTCCAGCTTCTCCAGCATCTTTACGCGGCTCTGCACTTGCAGAGTTTTGGAATAAGTGCCTTTGAAGCGTTCGATGAATTCCTTGGTTTCGGCTATAAACTTCTGTTGTTCGTCATACGCCTTTTGCTGTTGTTCGCGACGGTCTTTGCGGAGTTCCAGATATTTGGAGTAATTTACTTTATAGTCATAAATCCGTCCCATTGTCACTTCAATAGTACGGGTAGTGATGTTATCCACAAATTTACGGTCGTGGCTGATGACGATGACAGCCTTACCATTATTGATGAGGAAATCTTCCAGCCACTGGATACTTTCAATATCGAGGTGATTGGTAGGCTCATCCAGCAACAACACATCCGGTTTCTGTAGCAGCAACTTGGCAAGTTCGATGCGCATACGCCATCCGCCGCTGAAGTCACTGGTTTGGCGGTCGAAATCTTCGCGCGTGAAGCCGAGTCCTAACAAAGCTTTTTCCACATCTTCCTCATAATTGGTGGAGTCGATGGAGTAGAATTTCTCACTCAGGGCAGAGACTGTTTCGATCAGTTCCATATAACTGTCACTTTCGTAATCAGTACGAGTTTCCAACTCCTTGTTGAGGCGTTCTATCTCTGCTTCCATCTCATGCAGATGTGAGAAGGCTTGTGCTGTTTCCTGAAATACAGTTCGTCCGTCTTCCGTCATCAGGTGCTGCGGCAGATAAGCGATTACACTGTCTTTGGGTGCTGAAATTTTGCCCCGGGTAGGTTGGCGTACTCCTGCCAGAATTTTCAGTAAGGTACTTTTCCCCGCTCCGTTCTTTCCCATCAGGGCGATGCGGTCTTTTTCATTAATAACGAAGGAGATATCACTGAATAAGGTGGTGCCGCCAAATTCTACGGCCAGTCCGTCTATTGAAATCATACTCTATTTTTAAATTGAGGCGCAAAGATAGTGCAAATTGAGCGTAGAACTTTCATGCTTGCATGAAAAAGTTATGCCGAGATGCAGCTTATCTTCTCTAAAGATAGTACATTTATATTATTTTTTATATCTTTGCCTCATTAAACAAAAATACATTGGTCATGGAAACAGGGAATTTGTCAGAAGATTACCGTCCGCTGATACTGGTAGCGGAAGACGATGATAGCAACTTTAAATTGATAAAAGCTATTATTGGCAAGAAATGCGAGATATTGTGGGCAAAGAACGGTGAAGAGATGGTTGGTCTGTTCAAAGAGAACCGTGGAAAGACAGCTGCTATCCTTATGGATATCAAAATGCCTATCATGAATGGTCTGGAAGCGACAAAGATCATTCGCGAAGAAGAAAAGGAACTTCCTATCATTATGCAGACTGCCTATGCTTTTACGGCTGACCGTGAAAATGCAATGGCTGCCGGTGCTTCGGAAGTATTGGTGAAACCCATTACGTTGAGTGCATTGCGTACTTGCCTGAGCAAGTTCCTGCCGCAATTACAGTGGTAAGTATAAGAAACCCTTTAAGGATTTTATTTATAATATAATATAAAGCGGAACAACTTCGTAAGAGGTTGTTCCGCTTTATGTTATAATATTCGGAAATTCTTTATTCCACTTCCTTGTTTTCTCTTTCCTGCATCTTTCGTTTCACGAATTCTACCTTCAGGTTCGCCTCTTCCATTTCTTTCTTTATCTGAGTGATGGATGAAAGTATCTGTGCCAGTTCATAAATCCCTGCCAATGCCTGGCGGTCTGCCGGAGACATAGTAGTGGAGTAGGAGCGTTCGCCTTGATAGTTCACTTTGATATTCTTGTCCTTGTTCAAGTAGAGGAAGCCCATTACATTACCATCTTCTCCCATTTTGAAGTCCGCCTTTTCTATTTTCTCTCCCAAATCGGTAGTCTCATAACTATCCTTGGAAGCAGGTGTCTCAGCAAAACTGCCATCAGGGGCGACTACTTTTACACTTATATGGTGAATATTGCTGGGACCGCAATAGATGGAAGTCATGCTCATTTGCCCGGTTTCATTCACCTGGAAACGGAGATAGGAACGGTGCAGATTCTTCTCTATAACTTGTGAGGGATGCAAATAGTTACCTATTTGTTGATATTCGGCATCTTTTTCGAGCGTGAATTTACCCTTCAGGGCATCCAGTTCTCCTTGTTTTTGTTGAAGCAGGCTATCCAGGTAAACAAGTGTTTTTTCCTGCTCCTTCAGTTCCACCTGCTGCATTAATCCAATGCCCTCCCGACGGGCTTCAAAAGCCTTGGGATATAGTATTTTAATGCTATCTATTTGCATTTTCGCTTCACTAAAGTCTCCCCGTTCGAAGGCTGCGCGGGCTGTTTGCAGTTTCTCATCTGCTTTTTTCTCTACATTCTCACAAGATAAGAGCGTGCAGCAGAGGCACGCAAGAAGTGTCACTTTCTTCATAATTACTGTTGTTCTGTTAGTGAGGACAAAATTAGAAATAATATCCGTATCTTTGCACTCTGAAAATATATAAATAGTATTTTAGTTTTCCGGAAAAATCGGAAATTTAGAACAATCTAATATCCGGGCCGTACCAACTCCGTATCAAGCCCGTACCAACTCCATACCAAGTCCAAGTGTATAGACACGGAGTAACTACGGAGATGGTAGGGCTCAGATAAGAATTGGGAGAGGAGAGGCAGGGAATATAGACCAAAAACAGTGCTACTTTCTCCGGTGAAAACTAAATAATTATTTTAAAAAGTATAGTATGATAGAATTGACGGCAGAAGAACTGAAACAGCATTTCAGCGACGATATATTCAAACGGATATCCGAGACAGCAGATGAATTAGGATTGGAATGTTATGTAGTCGGTGGATATGTGCGCGATATTTTCCTGCAACGCCCTTCTAAGGATATTGATGTTGTAGTAGTGGGTAGTGGTATAGAAATGGCCGAAGCGTTGGGTAAACGCCTGGGACGTGGAGCACACGTAGCCCTGTTTAAGAATTTTGGTACCGCACAGGTAAAATACCGTGGTATAGAAGTGGAATTTGTTGGTGCACGCAAGGAGTCTTATCAGCGTGACTCCCGTAAGCCCATCGTTGAAGACGGTACATTGGAAGACGATCAGAATCGGCGGGATTTTACTATCAATGCATTGGCTGTCTGTCTGAATCAGAGCCGGTTCGGAGAATTGGTAGACCCCTTTGGTGGTATAGAAGATCTGAAAGAAAAAATAATCCGTACTCCTCTTGACCCGGATATTACATTTAGTGACGACCCGTTGCGCATGATGCGGTGCATCCGTTTTGCCACTCAGCTGAACTTTTATATTGATGATACTACATTTGAGTCTTTGTGTCGTAACTGTGGGCGTATATCCATTATCTCCAAGGAGCGTATTGCCGATGAACTTAATAAGATAATACTTTCTCCGGTTCCTTCTAAAGGGTTTATAGACCTGGATCGTTCCGGTTTGTTGTCCCTTATTTTTCCGGAACTGGCTGCCCTTCAAGGTGTGGAAACACGTAATGGGCGGGCACATAAGGACAATTTCTATCACACATTGGAAGTACTTGATAACATCAGTCGTAAAACGGATAATCTTTGGTTACGGTGGGCTGCACTGTTGCATGATATAGCCAAACCCGCCACTAAACGTTGGGAGCCTCGTGCGGGCTGGACTTTCCATAACCATAATTTTATTGGTGAAAAGATGGTTCCTGAGATTTTCCGGAAGATGAAGCTACCGATGAATGAGAAGATGAAGTATGTACAGAAATTGGTGAGTCTGCATATGCGCCCTATTGTGATAGCGGATGATGTGGTAACCGATTCTGCTGTCCGCCGTCTTCTTTTTGAAGCTGGAGATGATATTGATGATTTGATGACATTGTGTGAAGCTGATATCACTTCTAAAAATATGGAGCGTAAGCAGCGATTCCTGAATAACTTCCAGTTGGTACGCCAGAAATTGAAAGACCTTGAAGAGCGTGACCGAGTCCGCAATTTCCAACCGCCTGTCAGTGGAGAAGAGATTATGGAAACTTTCAATCTGGAACCCTGCCGGGAAGTGGGGGCTTTGAAAAGCGCCATTAAAGATGCCATTCTGGATGGGGTGATTCCCAATGAATACGAAGCAGCGCGTGCTTTTATGATGGAACGGGCGGCAAAAATGGGATTGAAACGTCCTTGATTCTTTGGAGAATAAAAATAAGATGAGCCCTGCAATATTTGTGTTGCAGGGCTCATTTCGTTATGTCTGAAACTGATATTTAATTATTCTGTCAGTTGGAACTTACGGCTCACCTTCATCAGGTTAATAGTGTAAGTAACAACATTTTGTGCTTCCTGTATCATTGTCAGGTATACCATGCTGACTTTGATACTGCCGGACTGAGTCTGAATGCGTTGTAATTCTTCCCGTTTCAGGTGCGACAGTTGTCCGTTCAGATCATTCGCTTTCCGGAGTTCATTTTCAAAATCCTCATAATCATTGTTCTCCATCTTATGACGGCAAACCTGTAGTAAGTAAACGATATCTTCCGTTACATCAGAGAATTCACCTTTTTGGATGGTATCCAATGGCTTGAAATTATTGTCGATGTGCTCCAGACAGGGTTCGCAGAGGCGTCCGATACTGTAAACCAGTTCGCTGGCAAAATCATTGCCCTGGTAATAGTAAAGGCCTTTTTCCAATACAGTATTGTTGTCTAAACGACACATGGCAAGAGTACCTGTACGTTTCATCTGTTTAATGAGTTGTTTCTCGAATTTTACCGATCCCATGGCACGACGCAGACCGCGCAGGTTTTCATGCAAGAAAGCAGTAACTGTGCGTTCGAAGTTCTCTTCTGTAAACTCCAATACCTTAACCAGCTCTTCGCGGGTATGCTTGCGCAGCAAATCCAGAATTTCTGTATTGTTATTACTTTGCATCAGCTGTTTGATGGTCTCATTACCCTTTTCTTTAGCTTTGCGTTTCTTGTACATTACCTGGCTGCGGATCAGTGTGAATATCGCCAGGCCGATCAGTGCTATGATAGCAAACGTGCCTCCGAAATGGATAACCATGGCCACAAAGAAACAGATGGTAAATGCTGCACCGGCAGTGATGAACCAGCCACCGATTACACTGAGTACTCCTGTTATACGGAATACGGCAGAGTCGCGTCCCCAAGCCCGGTCGGCAAGTGAGGTACCCATGGCAACCATGAACGTTACGTAAGTGGTGGAAAGAGGAAGTTTTAATGAAGTACCTAAGGCTATGAGCAGACCGGCCAGTACCAGATTTACCGAAGCACGAACCAAGTCGAATGCTGCACCATCGGCAATGATGGCCTCGTCTTTGCGGAAGCGGGTATCGAGCCAGCGTTTCGTGCCTTCGGGCATTACTTTGGATATTCCGTTGGATAATGTCATACTGAAGCGTACCAGTGTACGGGCGATAGGGGTACTTCCGAAGTTTTCTTCTCCTTCATCCTGGCGGGCAAGGTCGACGGAAGTTTTGATTACATTGTGCGCTTTTTTAGAAGTGCAGAGGGCATATACCATGATGACACCTGCTCCAAAGAGGAAATACCAGGGGGTCTTGGCCGGGCCGAGGAGCGAAGTCATCAGGAAGCCGTCCGGCGAACTGCCTGCTCCGTTGGTGGTAAAGTCAATGAAAGAGGAATATCCGGCTAAGGGTACACCTATAAAGTTTACGAGGTCATTGCCGGCAAAGGCAAGTGCCAGTGCGAAAGTACCCAGCAGCACCACTACTTTGAATACATTTACTTTGAGCCAGTGCAATACCTGCATGAGTATCGTGAAGAATATGAAACAGCTACCGATCAACATTGCCGTGTTATCCTGTATCCACTGTTTGTTGTCGGCAGTCATGAATGAACTGTCTTTCAGACCCTTTATCAACATAAAGTAGATGATGGATGTAACAGCAATACCTCCGAAGATACCAATGCTGTATTTCATCCTCTTGTTGTAGTTGAAAGTGAATATTACACGTGCCAGCCATTGTACCAGCATACCGAAGAAGAAAGCGATGGCGACGGAGACGAAGATGGCCATAATGACGGATAGGGCTTTGTCTGTATTGATAAGATCACCGAGCCCCAGTGTGTCGCTGTTGTTTACTTTGATGAGTGCCAGGGCGAATGTACCTCCAAGTAGCTCGAATACCATAGACACGGTAGTGGAAGTAGGCATACCCATTGTGTTGAAGACATCCAGCAAGACTACGTCCGTTAGCATCACGGCAAGCAGGATGCACATGATTTCGGCAAAATAAAAGTGCTGTGGTTGATAGATACCGTGCCGTGCAATATCCATCATGCCGTTGGACAATGCTGCACCGATGAATACGCCTATACCGGCGATAAACAACACGGTTTTGAAAGATGCAGCCTTTGCGCCGACTGACGATTGGAGAAAATTGACTGCATCATTACTGACGCCCACGATGAGGTCGAACACCGCAAGGACGAACAGGAAGATGACAATGCATAGATAAATGGTTTCCATAATGATGTATTTTATTTCTGGCTGCAAAGGAACGGAAACCGTGTTGCAGAGAAGTGTCATACATATTACAGAAATGTTACAAAACTATTCAATCCTCTCTTTCAGATATTCATAAAAGGTATACTGCGAACGTACTTTTTCTTTCTGTGGATGGGCCGATTTCCAGCAGTTATGTAGGTTCTCATTTACGAAACAGGCCTTGCGCTTGTCCGAAAGCTGGATGGATAACATATCTATCAGCTCCTGCTTGGCATCGGGGTCCAGTATAGGAGTGATAGCTTCAATGCGGCGGTACAGGTTACGTCGCATCCAGTCTGGTGAACCGAGGAAGAGCTTCGGATTGCCACCATTACCGAAGTACCATATACGGGCATGTTCCAGAAATGTATCCACAATACGTGTTACACGAATGTTACGACTGTATTTCTGTCCCGGTATCAGGCAGCAAATGCCGCGTACGATCAGGTCTATTTCCACACCGGCCTGTGAGGCTTCATACAGGCGGTCTATCATGGTGGGGTCCTGCAGCGCGTTCATTTTAAGAATGATCCGGCCTTCCTTACCTTTCCTTGCCAGTTCCATTTCATGATCGATGAGGCGGTTCAGTTCCGGTATCAGGTTGAAGCGTGCCACCAGTAACCGGTGGAATACAGGATTCTCTTTCCCCCGTAAGGTGCGGAACAGATTGTGGAGGTCGTTGACGATGATGGGATTGCAGGTGAACAGTCCGCTGTCGGCATACAGTGTGGCGGTCTTTTCATTGAAATTCCCGGTGCTGATATACGCATAGCTGGTCAGTTTCTTATCCTCTTTGTCACGGCGCAGGACGAGGGCGACTTTGGCATGTACTTTCAATTTGGGTATACTATATATAATATTGATACCCGATGCTTTCATCATTTCGGCGGTGGCAAGGTTGTTCTCTTCATCGAAGCGGGCTTTCAGTTCCACGAAGACCGTGACTTTCTTTCCATTCTGGGCGGCAGCTATCAGGGTATTGATAACGGCGGAGTTTTCCGCCACCCGGTATTGGGTTACCATGATTTCGCGTACGGTAGGTTCGTGCACCGCCTCGTACAGAAAGTGGATGAAGTGCTCGAAAGAGTGGTAAGGGTAATGTAATAGCAGATCCTTCTTCTCTACATATTGAAAAATAGACTCCCGTTCGTTGAGGCATGTCAGCTTCATCGGTTGCGGTTTCCGGATGGGATGGATATTCGGATTCGGATTGGGCAGATGCCGCAAGTCTTCCAGGTTCAGGTGTTTATCTCCCGGAACCAGTTCGCGGCGGTCGATATGGAAAGCGTCTATCAGGTAGTCGAGGAAGTCCTGCGGCATGGCACGGTCGTACACAAAGCGGCAGACATCTCCTATTTTGCGCTTTTTCACCTTGGTCTTCACCTGTTCTATGATTTCGGAAGTATTGGCGGCATCGTCTATCAGTATATCCGCATCGCGCGAAATCTTGATACAATAACTGCTGTCCACATCATAACCGGGAAAGATCACATCCAGATTGGCCTTGATGATATCTTCGATGAACATCAGGTAATAGTTGTTCCCCACTTTGGGCAGTTCGATGAAACGGGGTACTTTGCTGTAGGGCTGCTTCATTACGAAGTATTGCGTACGTCCGGGAGCACCGGGCGGCAATCCTTTCAGGTGAAGGCGTACGGCCAGATACAGGCGATTATCTCGCAGGAAAGAGATTACCTTATCTTTGGAAACAGGTACGGGCTGCAGGAAAGGGAAGATTTCTTCCCGGAAAAAACGCCGTACAAAGTCACGATGAAACGGTTCTACGTTGCGGCTCTGATAAAAGATGATATGGTTTTTCTTCAGGGCAGGAAGTATCTTCTGTTCATAGATGCGGATACGGTCCTCCATCTGGCGGTTTACTTCAAGATTGATTGCGTCTACCAGTTCGATGGTCGATTGTACTGTTTCCTCGTCACTTTGTGCGGCACCGGTAGCTATTGCTTTATGGTCGGCAACGCGTATTTTGTAGAATTCTTCCAGGTTGGAAGAATAAATGGATATAAAGTTAATGCGTTCGTATAGTGGAAGAGTATCATCTTCCGCTTCCAGCAGGACACGGTAGTTGAATGACAGCCAACTGATGTCCCGTTTAAAATATTGATATTGGTTTTCCATGGTTTCATCAAGATTTGCCCAAATATAGTTACCTTTGCACAGATAAACAAAAGAAAGATGACAAAAGTTGGTTTATTATCCGATACACACGGCTATTGGGATGAAAAATATCTGCAATATTTCGAGACGTGTGACGAAATCTGGCATGCCGGTGACATCGGCTCGCTGGAGGTGGCCCGGAAGCTGGAAGCATTCCGTCCTTTCCGTGCCGTGTATGGTAACATTGACGGGCAAGACATCCGTCAGGTCTATCCGCAAATCAACCGTTTCACGGTCGATGGTGCCGAGGTATTGATAAAGCATATCGGCGGTTATCCCGGCAATAATGATCCCTCCATACGGGGCAGTATCCTGGTGCGCCCGCCTAAGCTTTTCATCAGCGGACATTCCCATATACTAAAGGTAAAGTATGACAAAACGCTCGATATGCTGCACATCAATCCCGGTGCTGCAGGTATCTCCGGATTCCATAAAGTACGTACCATGGTACGCTTTATTGTGGACAATGGGGTGTTCAAGGATCTTGAAGTGATAGAGCTGGCAGGGTGAGAAAGCTCCTAAAAATAATTTAAATTATTTTGTACTGCATTCCGTTTGCATTATCTTTGTGGCCTGAATAGATCACCGAGAGCCGTGGGGCGTTGTCCTCCTTCTTATTTTATTCTATATTTGTATCAACCGAAAAAAGAACTGAAATATGAAAGGAATTATTCTTGCCGGTGGTAGCGCCACCCGTCTTTACCCCTTATCTAAGGCTATTTCCAAGCAGATTATGCCGGTTTATGACAAGCCAATGATTTATTATCCGCTTTCCACGCTTATGTTGGCGGGGATACGCGAAGTGCTGATTATCTCCACTCCACGTGACTTGCCCATGTTTCGCGAATTGCTGGGTACAGGTGAAGAGCTTGGAATGTCCTTTTCTTATAAGATACAAGAGCAGCCTAACGGACTGGCTCAGGCTTTCGTGCTGGGGGCCGAGTTTCTGAACGGTGAGCCGGGATGTCTCATTCTGGGTGATAACATGTTCTACGGACAGGGTTTTTCTGCCATGCTGAAACGTGCTGCCTCTATTGAAAAAGGTGCATGCATCTTCGGATATTATGTGAAGGACCCTCGTGCTTATGGTGTGGTGGAATTTGATGCCGACGGAAAAGCGATTTCCCTCGAAGAGAAACCTGCACAGCCCAAGAGCAACTATGCAGTGCCCGGTTTGTATTTCTACGACTCTACCGTTACTGCCAAGGCTGCCGCCCTGAAACCTTCCGCCCGTGGCGAATATGAAATTACGGATTTGAACCGTCTGTATCTGGACGAGGGCACGTTGAAAGTCGAAATCTTCGGTCGTGGTTTTGCATGGCTCGATACCGGAAACTGTGACAGCCTGCTGGAAGCAAGCAACTTTGTAGCTACCATACAGAACCGTCAGGGCTTCCGCGTCAGCTGCATCGAAGAAATAGCCTGGCGTAAGGGTTGGATAGATGCCGACCAGCTTTACCGCCTTGGTGAACAACTTGGCAAAACCGAATATGGCACCTACCTGATGGAACTCGCCAACTCCCACCGCTGAACAATTAATAATTGATAATTAAAAATTAATAATTAAGTACATGAAGACTTATCTTGTAACCGGTGCTGCCGGATTTATCGGCGCGAACTATATCAAGTACATCCTGGAAAAGCATGATGACGTGCAGCTTGTGATACTTGATGCTTTAACCTATGCCGGAAACCTTGGAACCATCGCTAAAGACATTGATGACGAACGCTGTTTCTTTGTAAAAGGTGACATCTGCGACCGGATACTTGCCGACGAACTGTTTGCCAAATTTAAATTCGACTACGTGGTGAACTTTGCTGCCGAGAGTCACGTAGACCGTAGCATTGAGAATCCGCAGCTCTTCCTCGTTACTAATATTCTGGGTACGCAGAACCTGCTGGATGCAGCTCGCCGTGCCTGGGTGACGGGTAAGGATGAGAATGGCTATCCTACCTGGCGTAAGGGGGTGCGCTACCATCAGGTGTCTACGGATGAGGTGTACGGTTCGTTGGGTGCCGACGGCTACTTTACGGAGCAAACCCCGCTTTGTCCGCATAGCCCGTACAGTGCTTCCAAGACCAGCGCCGACATGGTGGTTATGGCTTACCATGATACCTATAAAATGCCGGTGACCATTACCCGCTGTTCCAATAACTACGGCCCGTATCACTTCCCCGAAAAGTTGATCCCGCTTATCATCAAGAATATTCTGGAAGGAAAGAAACTTCCTGTCTACGGCGACGGCAGCAACGTGCGCGACTGGCTTTATGTGGAAGACCATTGCAAAGCTATCGACCTGGTGGTTCGCGAAGGTGTGGAAGGTGAAGTGTACAACGTAGGTGGCCATAACGAAAAGACCAACCTTGAAATTGTGAAGCTGACCATTGCCACCATCCACCGCCTGATGACGGAGAAACCCGAATATCGCGAAGTCCTGAAGAAGAAGACGAAAGGCGAAGATGGCCAGATTGATATCAGCTGGATTAATGAAGACCTGATTACTTTCGTGAAGGACCGTCTCGGTCATGACCAGCGCTATGCCATCGACCCGGCAAAGATTACCGCTGCTCTGGGCTGGTATCCCGAAACGAAGTTCGAAGACGGTATCGTGAAGACCATCGAGTGGTATCTGAATAACCAAGCGTGGGTGGAAGAAGTAACCAGCGGCGACTACCAGCACTATTACGAGAAGATGTACGGTAAAAGATGATAATTTCATCTCATGAGACGATCTTAAATAGTCTCATGAGATGATTTTTTTTATCCCGTGAGACGGAATTTTTCGCCTCACGGGATGATTTTTTTTGTCTCATGGGATGAATCCGGATGCCTGCCGCGTTTATGCAGCCAGTGCTACGGCCAGCAGTATGCCCAGGAATAGCATATTGCGTGAAGTCTCTCCCAAGATACGGTTCAGCCCTTTACCACTGCGGATTTTTACCATCTTGCGCCATGTCAGGGCGTGCATGCAGAGGTAGACGCAGGGAGCCCAGATAAACTCGATCAGCGTCAGTCGGCCGGTATTTACAAACCAGAGGCAGAGCAGCGTGGCGGCAATACCCAGCCCTAAATACATATTTTCACCGAACTTCCGGCCATAGCGTACCACCAGCGTGCACTTGCCACTCACGGCATCTTGTTCGCGGTCGCGGTAGTTGTTCACCATCAGCAGGGTGTCTATGGCCAGACCGCTGACGAGCGACAGTACCAACACGTCCATATTCAGCGTGTAGGCCTGCACGTAGTAGGTGCCGCAGACGGGCACGAAGCCGAAGAAGACCAGCACCAGCACATCGCCCCAGCCCAGATAGGAGAGCAGCGTGGTGTAGAGGAAGGCAAACAGGATACATACTACTCCCAGCACCACCAGTTCCCAGCCTCCGTGGGGCAGTTGCCCCCAGACGGTGAAGAGCAATGCCAATCCTGCCAGGCACGACAGCAGCAATGCGCAGCCGATGCCAAGTTTCATGGCTCCCGGCGTAATCCAGCCTTCGGCGCAAGCACGTGGCGGGCCCAGACGATCTTTACGGTCGGTGCCTTTCTGAAAGTCGAAAAGGTCATTGATGAAATTTGCGGCAATTTGCATGCCGCAGGCGAAGAGGGCGCACAGCAGGGCGGGCAGGGTCTTGAACTCTCCGTCGCTGAAAGCCAGGGCACTACCCAGCAGTACGGGGATGATGGCTCCCGTCAAGGTCTTGGGACGGGCGGCGAGAAACCAGGCATAAGGTGAATTCAGTTTAATCTCTTTCATATTCCGTTTTTAGTTTAGGGTGAATGCTTGTTTACCGATTCTTGCAACAAAGATACTGAAAATGCCTATCTTTGTGTCTGTGTAATGAAGAAAATACTGCTTGTATATGATGAAGAAATTCCTCTATGTGATTCTTGGAGTACTGTTTCTCTCTTCTTGTAGATCGAACCAGTACGTGCTTCCTTCTCTGCCGCCGGAGACTTCGGCAGCGGACAGTATCCGACTCGTCGATACAGAAATAACCTCTTCAAAGGCAGGTTCCGGCTACCGGGGCATCAGCCGGGTGCGGACGTACAAGTTCAGTCACCCCGATGTGCCTGCTGCTTTCGACGGTTTTCGCATTGCCTTTATTTCAGATTTGCACTACAAAAGTCTTTTCAAGGAGAAAGGTCTTGAGAACCTGGTCCGCTTGCTCAATGCCCAGCAGGCAGACGTGCTGCTGGTGGGTGGCGACCTGCATGAGGGATGTGAGTATGTGGCACCTGTCGTCTCCGCCCTGGCTGCGGTGAAAGTGCCGATGGGCACCTACGTGGTGCTGGGCAACAACGATTATGAGGCCTGTTATGCCGACATTGTGCGCCAATTGGAGGCACACAACATTCATTTGATGGAGCACCGCGTGGATACGCTGAAGCGGGATGGGGCAGAGATTCTGATAGCCGGTGTGCGCAATCCTTTTGATCTGCAGAAGAATGGTGTATCTCCTACGCTCGCCCTTTCACCCGACGACTTTGTGATTCTGCTGACGCATACGCCCGACTATGCCGAGGATGTTGCCATAACGAATACCGACCTTGTCCTCGCCGGACATACACACGGTGGGCAGGTGACGCTGTTCGGGCTTTATGCTCCCATTCTTCCTTCGCACTACGGACAGCGGTTTCGTGGCGGACTGAAGCGCAATTCCCAGGGAATACCGATGATTATCACCAATGGTCTGGGTACTTCCAATAAGAATATCCGCATGTTTGCCCCCAGTGAGGTGGTGGTGATAGAACTGAATGTTCATCACTAATCATATCCTCTTTGAATGAGAACAGAAATTATTCTTCGGGCATCAGTACTACTCCCAGCTTCTTCTTGCCATCCATCTTTACTGTTACAGGTTGTTCGAAATGTACGTGCCGCAAGTATTTCGTCTCGTGTACGGCAGGTTGGGCATTCAGGAATTCCTGGTTGTATACACCGTCGTTCATAAATGCATTGATGGTGAAATACCCTACGCCGAAGGACGTCAGGTTCTGGAAGAAATGGGTTCCCTGACTGGGGTCTACACGGTAATTCGTTAGTCCGGCTTCCACAATGACGCGGGCGGCGCTGATGTGCGGCCACTTCACGGGGATGCCAAGCCAGGTGTCACTACTTCCCCAGCGTCCGGGACCGACGAGGACATAGTTTCGCCCTTCGTCCAGGAATTGCTGGTTCAGCTTCTCTATCTCCCAGGCAATCTCCTGATTGTGCGATGCACTGTAGTCATCCGTCTTCACGTAGACAACGTCATAGATATCGTTCATAATGCCATGACCCAGCGAATTGTTGGAGCGGAGTAGGGTTTTCTCATCCGGTATGGCGGTGAGGTCTTCGTCCAGCATTTCTTTGGTGTCTACGATAGGACGTATTTGCAACAAGTAGAAAGTACCCGATTTATCCTGTTCGCGGCTCATGGTGGCGGCAAACTCTATCTCGACGGGGCGGCGCATTTCCTGCTCACCGTACTTCAATACCAGTTGCAGGATGCGTGCCAACGGGAAAACGTCATGTTGCAGGATGTTGGCGAAAGTGATTACCTTGCGTCCACCGGGATAAAGCCCGTCGCGGATAATCTGGTCGTAAGGGTCGTAGGTGGAGGCTATGTAATTCAGTGCTCCATCCTTTTCCGCCTCTTTCACGTGCAGTTTTAGCAGGTTAAAGCCATCGTCCATAGAGAAATCGTGTCCGGCATTGCGCAGGTCGAGGGCATAGAAGCGGGTTTGCGTTTCTTTCAGGGCTATCTCCATTTCGCTGGTTTGCAGAATCTGATGCGGATGATAGGGAGAGAAACGGAGCGTCATGCCACCGTCTACGATGTACTTGCCAAGACCGAGGGCGAGGTTTACTGTACCTTCTTCGGCCTTTTCATCACCGATGGGGTAATAGTTGAGCGAACGTGCCACGCCGGACATACTGGGATAATAACGGTCGCCATATTGATTGCCGACTACCTCTTGCAGGATGACAGCCATCTTTTCCTGGTCGATGACATTGCTTGTGGCCTGCATATACGCCTTGCTATCGCGGAAATAGACCGAAGCATATACACCTTTGATGGCGTCGGACAGCATACGAAGCATTTCGTATTTATCATCCAGATAAGGAATCATATAAGTATTATAGATTCCGGCGAAGGGCTGATAGTGCGAATCTTCGAGTAAGGAAGACGAGCGGATGGCAAGCGGTGACTTCACTACATCGAAGAAGGTGAAGAAGTCTTCCACCAACCGGTCGGGTAGTTTGGCTTTTAGGAAGTAGCGCAGGATTAAGTCGTCATCGGCATCGGAGAGGGCTACCTGATACAGGTTGTTTGTCTCCATGAACTCGTCGAAGACATCGGTACAGAGTACCACTGTCTTAGGGATGGCAACGCGGGCATTATCAAACTCTTCAAATTCGGGATGATGCTTCACCATGTTGTCAATAAAAGCCAATCCACGACCTTTGCCTCCCAATGAACCATCGCCGATACGGGCAAAGTTGGAGTAACGGTCGAAGCGGTCACGCTTGAACACAGCTACCACACCCTGGTTCTTCATCTTGCGATATTTTACGATGGCTTCGAAGATGATCTTGCGGTGGGCATCCACGTCTTGCAGGCTGTTCCAAGTGATAGGTTTCAGGAACTCTGCCACCGGGAACATGGCGCGTGAGTAGAGCCAGCGGCTGACGTGGTTACGGCTGATATGGTAGAGGAACGACTCTGCGGGTACGGCAAAGAGGATATTCTGCAATTCTTTCAGATTCTTTACGCGGGCTATCTCTTCCAGCGTATCGGGATTGCGGAAAATGAAATCGCCGAAACCGAAGTTGTCCGATACGATGCGGCGCAGGTCCACATCCATCTTCTTGGAGTTCTTGTCGATGAAGGCGGCACCGTATTTGGATGCATACAGTGCATTTTCCGATTCGGACGACTGGATGATGAGCGGCACGAACGGATCTTCCTTACGGATGGCGGCGCACAGCTTGATACCTGCCAGTCCATCCTTTTCGCCACGTTCCACACGCGGGAAGCGAACATCGGTAATCACTCCTAATATATTATTCTTGTATTTCTCGTAGATACCGGTAGCTTCTTCATAGGTACGCGCCAGCACGATCTTCGGACGTCCACGCATACGCAGTGTCCGCTGGTGGGCATTCAATGCTTCGGTACTGAATTCCTGGCTTTGTTTCAGCACGAATTTATAAAGGTTGGGCAAGATGGACGAGTAGAACCGGATACCGTCTTCCACTACCAGAATCACTTGTACACCGACTTCGTTTACATCGTGTTCCAGGTTCATTTTATCCTCTATCAGTTTGATGATAGACACCAGCAAATCGGTATTTCCCAACCAACAGAAGATATATTCGAAGGGGCTCAGGTCTTCATTGGCAATACGCTTGGTGATGCCGTGACTGAAAGGAGTCAGTATCACCATGGGGATATGCTCGTACAGGCCCTTGATGTGGCGTGCTACATCGAAACTGTCGTTATCTCCCGTACCCGGCATGCAGATGATGAGGTCGAACGGTACGGTGGAAAGTTGTGCCAACGCTTCTTCGCAGGTGGATGCCTGGGTAAAACGTGGTGGATAGCGCAGGGAGAGCGATGTATATTCGTTAAAGATTTTTTCATCTATACGTCCGTCGTCTTCCAGCATGAAAGCATCATAGGGGTTGGCTATCAGAAGAATGTTGAAAATGCGGCGCGTCATCAGGTTGGCGAACTGCGTATCTTTAAAATAAAGCTGGTTTAATTTAAGCTTGCTGAGCATGGCCTATCACGAATTATTGGTTTGGATGGACAAAAGTAATAAAAAAAAGCCAACCACGATGAGGTGATTGGCTTTAATCCAGGTTGATAAGAGAAATTTATTTCATCAGTTGCTGCCACCCGTATGTTGGCGGTTGTAGGCTCTGGTTGTGACTGAAATATTTCCATATTTCTTGCCCGAAACTGAGCGTTTCAGTGCAGAAACCGTATAAGTGGTTGCAGACTGTGTACCACTGATGCTCAGTGCTGTTCCTATGGATAAAGTTACATTGATAGGATAGTTTTTCTCAATTGTTGTGACACTTGCACCTGCCAGACGGGCCAGAATTTCAATCAGATATGCGGTAAGTTTGGTTGTTCCGGAGGAGGTAATTTCCGTACCCACCTTATATTGATAAGAAGAAGTGCCTACAGCCATATCGCCGCTACCATACAGATTGTCAAAAGTGTTTGGATTGAATGTTAAAACTTCGCTGGATGTCTTGGTTGTAATACTTGCGTTCAGGAACAGGGAGTAGGATGTGAAGGAGTCTGCTGTCACGGAAATAGTTCCTTCATTAACTTCAAACGGAGCATTTACCCATAAACCGTTGACCAGCTTCTTGGCAGAAACGCTGCCTGTTATTTCAGCATCTACATTGTATGTCAGGGTCATCGGTGTAGCAAGGGTGGCTGATGCATTAGAGCACTTCAGGTTTGTTCCTACCAGAAGTACGGATTCTTCACTCGCCCGTGTAGATCTGGATTTAGCGGCATCGTCTACACTATAAATCGGAGTTAGTGTAATAGTCGCGGTCTTGTCTGATACGGCATTCTCCGGCACTGTTACGGTAATCTCAATTTTTGCCTTCTCATTACCTTTCACGGTTTCGGTCTCCACTTTGGCTTCACCCGCAACGTCTTCTTTGGTGGTTATGGTTATGCCTTCATTGGCAAGAGTGGCATTCCAGAGGACAATGCTTCCCTTTTCACTGTTTTCCACGCTTACGCTCTCTTCTTTGGCAATTTTGCCGTTGGCTTCCGCTTTCAGAGTGTGACTTCCTGCTTTTACGTTTTCAAAGGCATACGTTCCGTCGGCAGCGGTTTTTAAAGTGGTGGTTCCGTCCATTGTGACGGTGGCTCCATTGATACCTTCTCCACTGACACCTGTAATCACACCGCTGATACTGTTGGTGACAGGCACTTCCGGTGGCGTTACGTTCCCGTAGTCCGGATCATCGTCTTTACAGTTTGCCATACCTACAGCGAGGAAGGCAACAAGGAGCATGAAAGCTCCCTTCTTTACAAATTTTCCCATAAAATAAAAGTTTAATGTTATTGATAATGAAAAATAAATAGCTATCACAATAGATTCATACAGAAGCAGATGCCCCCGGTAAAATATCTTCCGTCCTGTAAGGAAGATTGTAGCAGCAGATGCTTCCACAATTTCCAGTCAAAGCCTACATTTACCTCATTACCGGTATATTCTGCTATCAGGCGCAAGTTTTTTTGGAAAGAAGGTTGAAAAGTGATGCCACCAACAGGTCCGTTCCACTTGCTATTGTAGTTGCGCTTCCATTTGCGGTAAGCCAGATGGATGCCTACAACTTGATTTTGTAGAGAGAAATGTTTGGTGGCGGTAATGTAGAAGTTGCAGAAGTATTGGCTCAACCCGTCACCGTTTACTGTCTTATCATTTTCTTTCCCGGTTCCTGTCCGGCTGCTTGTGCCATATGGGTCATTGGAGCCGATGGCAATGCCGGGCCACCATTTGTTTTCTTTTAGCGGCTGTATCTTGATGGAGAAGTATCGGTCTTTGAAGCGCAGGCGGGGTACCCCCTCCAGCACTTGTCCGTCAATGTTTATTGCCTTACCCTTTTGTAGGGTACAGGTATATCCTATTTCCATCCACGAGAAAGGGGTTATACTCAGATAGTGGCTTAAAGTGTTGTATTTTCCTCCATAGTTGAAGCCTCGGTCCGGAGTGAAGTTCTTGTTCAGAAAGTGCGCTCCAATGCGGATCTCTCCGGCTTTATCCATATCCGCACTTGGCACATGAATCAATCCGCTCATGCCCGTATATTGCTGAGCATGGATTTGCTTTATGCTTCCTGCCAGAAACAGGAAACTTAGTATCATCAGCATAGTAGTGCGTTTCATCGTCTGCCTCCTTTCTTGATTGTAAAGTCCGTTGCCATTCGGTTGGCTCCCCATTGCAGGAGGTTTCGGTCGAAGTTACCTTCGCGTTCATTCTCTTCCGGATCCGTGGTGTACATTTTCGCTGCATAAGGTAATCCATGAATATCGTATGTCAGCCTGAAGTTCGATGCCGGGCGTACCATCACTTTATGTGCTTTCCGTTTATAGGGTGGAATCATCATCACCACCTTGAAACCACCGTCTTCCTTGCCCTTGTTGCTATACTGTGCGTATACTCCTACCGTGCAATGCCTGAAGTGGCGCATTGCTTCAGCCATCACGCCATAGTCCTCATACAGGTATCTTCCTCCGTGCAGTCGTACCTCTGTGTTCACTTTTTCTAAATATACATTCATGCCGATCTGTCCAGTCACTCTCTTCATCTTGCTGCATTCCCAGTCTACGGCCATCGAGCAGAAGCCCGTCAGTCCCACCTGTGCATCCAGTGCCAACCATCGGTTCACGGGATACATCCATTTCGCATCCAGCCCATACCGTTCTCGACCGAACAGACCTCCGCTTACTTTCAAGAATTGGCTACCACTCCAGCTCCACTCTTTCGACAGTACTGCCAGGTTCAGGCGGACTTTTTTGTAGCGGTCACCATAATCGTTATAAACAGGAACTATTGCCTGTCCCGCCAACTGCCATCGGTCACCGATGTGCCATTTCACACCGGGTGTCAAGTTTACCAACACATCATACATCTTCGTGTAAAAGATGTCTCGATAGTGAAGTTCCGCACCTGCAAAGATTTCTACTTTGGGACCAGGCATCTCTTGCGAAAGAATCGTCATGGACGGCAGTAACAGCAAGGCTGCCACCCACAGGCGTCCCCTTTTCCCGATTAATAATTTGCTGTTAGAGTTCAACATCTTTATATAATGCTTCATATTGTTGGGATATATGCCTCCATGTATATCGTCTTTCCGCAATTTCTTTCAGTGGTTCTCCGTTTTCCTCTGTTCCACGCAGCAGCTCTACCAATTGTTTGCTGTTTCCAAAGTAGCAGGCCTTGTTTTCGGTAGTTTCTCGGTTGTAGATCACATCGTATGCCAAAATGGGCTTGCCGAAAAACATGGCTTCCACTAATGATGGATTTGTACCTCCGGCGCTATGACCATGAATATAGATTCTCGCATTGTTTCTTAATGTATATAGTACATCAAGAGTATATACAGCATTTAACATACAAATATTCGGATATTTGGAGTATTTCCTCTGCAACTCCTTTCCGTATGTACTATATTTCCAGTTACCTATAAACACCAGTTTCTGTCCCATTTCCGCAAATGCCTCAAGCGTAATGTGACAGTTGTTTTCAGGCTCAATGCGACAAATAGAAACGGCATATTCCTTTTTCATAAGCCCGTATTTTTCTAATATTTCGTTTTGTCTCATCATTGGCACATCCCTTAATACATGATTTCCGCCGTAAGCTATCAGTTCCGAATGCTTGTGATAGGTATCTGTCACATAGTCCTGAATGCCTTTGTTATCGGTAATCACTACATCCGCATAGCGTACTGCCATTGCTTCACTTGTTCGCAGAAACCATCTGGCAAACTTGCTCCATTTGGCCCTCCGGTGTTCCAATCCGTCAATATTCACTATCAGTTGCTTACGATACAATAGCCTGAAGATGGGTAAGAAAATGCAGCCCGACACGCCTAATATGACTACGGCATCGTAACCTCGCAAACATTTAAGCATCGACAGAATATCATAAGGAGTGCTTTGTATCCCATTAGCATGGAATAGCGGGATGTACTTCAGTTGTGCTCCTTTATAGGTTTTCATGCGTGTGGCATAATCCTTACCACTACAGAAAACGGTATAGCGGACTTCGGAGCAACAGTTATCACCGATAATGTTTTCCACTAAAGTCTCAAAACCGCCATATTTCGCAGGCACACCTTGGATGCCTACAATAGCTACTTGTTTCATAAAAATAGAAGGATTGTTTTATTTCCTATTTAGTATCATTTCAATGCAATTTACCATCTCTACTTCACTGAATCTTTTGGAATAAGCGAGTGCATTTTGGGCTAATTTTATATAAAGAGTTTCGTCAGATAGAATTGTTTTTATACATTCTGCTATCTGATTAAGATGTTGTACGTCTATCTTGTAACCGTTCTCTCCATCCACAACCATCTCTGCAATTCCTCCTTCTGTGGGCACTATTACTGGTAATCCGGCACTCATCGCTTCCAATGCTGTCAGTCCGAATGTCTCCACTACCTGTTTTTTATCGGAAAGATTTAAAACGAGTGAGGCCTGATTGTAGAAAGGTACAACATCGTTCTGTCGAGGATATATAGTCAGGTTTTTGCATACGTTAATTTTATATTTCTCTATGAAGATATCAATGTTTTCTTTAGTATCACTTATTACCAGTACAAAAACGAATTGAGGTAATCTTTTTGCTAATTCAATAAACTCCAACGGGCTTTTATATAGTTTCAATGAGCCAAGCATTAAGATAGTTTTCCGTTTGAAGGCTGTTTTGAAGTTTGGTGTCAGTCTATTCACGAAATTCTGTGGTAAAGCATTGGGGACAACTATCACACCTTTTTTTCGTTGCAGGAATGAAGCTTGATATTCCGATACACAAACGATTTTGTGTGCTAACTTCTGCATAATCGTAGCCAGTATTTTGTAAAATCTCCCCTTTACAAATGCATTCTCGTGGTAATGATAAACTATGTGTTTACCCATTATGCGCCCGGCTAATGCCGGTCCAATAGGGAGTAAAGTGTTGATGTAGAATACCACATCTTTATGGAATAGCCAGCGGAACGCCAATAAGAATGTGTAAATCTGCACAGTACTATAGCGTAACATTGTTATTACCGGATTATTTGAAAAGCGGTAAAGATAAGAGTACTTGCGTAAGTTTTTGTAATGCAGTAATTCATCCAGTACACCACCTGTAGAAGATACTAAATCTACTTGGCAACCTTTTTTAAGTGATCTTTCCAATAGCATTTTCAGAACTTTGGGACTACCACTATAGTCGTTGAATAGGTGAAAATAGACAATGTGTTTCATTCAATTCAGATAGTTTAGAATTTCATTCCATATCCGCATGGAACGAGCTATGTCCCCATTAATACTTCCTTTTTCTCGCAAAGTAAAACGGGCTATTATATCCAACAGATAGAGTGTATAAGCATCCTTGTCAACCCAAGCACTCTCTTTAGATTGTAGGAAAGCAACTATATCATTCCCTTGCCAAAAATTCTCAAAAATAGCTGTTTGAGTGAAGAAGTGATAACGGTCTAGCATCGGTGGATAAGTCATTCGGGCATATTCCCAATCGAATACGAATAAATGCCCATTCTCCACAAACATATTCCATGGTGTGAAGTCGGCATGGTAAGCGGAAAAGATTACATATTTCCCTGAGAACTTCTTTGCTATGCGTATTATTGTTTCCGTAATCAGACTCTTATCTATGAACAGCGGGAGCCAGTCCAAATGTGATTCCAAATCTTTCAGGGTCTGATAATAGTCGGATTCTTCAAACGGAAGCGTCTGCTGTGTTTTTAATTGCAGTTCTTTCAGGTAAGCCTCATGCAAATCACTCCATTCATGAGGCACTTTAGATTGTTGTGTCTTGGTGGTGGTCTGTACAAATAAATAAATGTCGGTGTCTATCTTTCTGCAATACAGACAGCGTGGTATTCCTTTCATCCCTTGTTTTTCCAACCGATGTAATATCTTCACTTCGCTTTCAAAAAGTTGGGCTACTTCTGTATTTTCAGTTAGCTTGCAATAACCTTCTATTTTTTCTCCTTTGCTTATCTGTATGGTTATCTTCTGATGCACGCATGGTGTACCGAAAAATATAGAAAATTCCAACTCCTCTTCGTGGAATAACTTCACAAGTAACTGTTTGAAATCCTCATTTAAATCGCAACGAATTTTCTTCGCATAAACAGCATTCCTTACAATAGGAATATGGTGCAGTAAAGGGAAGAGTCCTTTCATCAGTTTGCCATGCCTTCCGCTTGGTTGATATAGGTTCATGGCAGTACGCATATTTCGGGCAGGCATCAACCACCGCTTGCCGTCGGCATTGGAAAAGGCATAGAATAGTCTACCAACCTCTTTTGTAAGAAGTCGATCGGTGATATTTTCTAGTTGCATAATTGCTTTTTGTTTTTCTAAAAATGGACTATTAAGATTTGGCATCCAGTTCCTTCAATAAATGTTCCATAAATATTCCCTTAGCTTCCCAATTAAACACCTCTCTGATTCGATTACGCCCATTTTCTCCCATTTGTTCCCTTAATTCAGGATGCTCAATTAACTTAATGATAGCCGCTGCCATATCCTTAGGCATTTGTTCTGGATTTGTTATAGGAAGACGGATGGCACAGCTCTCGTCTGTGGTGATTGCCATACCTGCCCAATTTAAGCAAACAACGGGCAACCCAATTGCCATGGCTTCCATTAGTGACCAACTGCCCCCTTCTCGCAAACTTGGAAATAAGAAAATATCTGATTCTTCCACTAAATGTAGTACTTCCTTTCGTGGCATTTCCGCAATGATGTGTACTCGCTCACCCCACCCATTTCGTTTTGCCTCTTCTTCTATTGCCTTTTGCTGATACCCGGATCCGACAATTGTGAGTGATAGTTTATATTCTTTTGGAATGTACTCCAACGCACGAACTGCTGTAAGAATGTTTTTATTAGGTAATAGTCTTCCCGTAGTTATCATCCGTATTTCACGGTTATTGTCGCGCTGTTTACGGCTATATTGAAAGATCGTTTCTTCCATAGCGGTCTCCAAAATCACTCGTGTTTTGCTTTTCCAAAAACGTGGAATAACCCTCTCAGAATTTGGAGTACGTACCAAGATTGCTTTAGCTCGCATTGCTGGAATTATAATATACGGATTCAATAAAGACAATGAATTCATAGTATAGCGAGCCGACTGTATAATCTTTTGTTTCAAAGGCAAAACTCTAAGAAAAGATTTAGGCTCGCAATCACCACCACCCACCGGTCCCCAAATGAAAGGAGTAGAAAACAAGGGTAAGAATGTTGGCATCCACATACTTCCAAAAGTCAGGTGTATAGTATAGTCTATTTTTTCGTGTTTTAATATATTATGAACAACCTGAATAATTCCAACCTGCCAACAGAAATAATAGAAATAAAGTCCCTTTGCCTTGTTTTTCAGATTCTTAATAAGTTTTGGGGTATCATAATAATGAAACACAATATTCCCTTTCATATTTTTAGGAAGATGCTTTTCTATAGGTCCTTGGTTATTCGCACGGGTGATTACATGGACTCGATTGTATCTTGCCATTTGTAAGACCCAATTCCATCCTACACCTGGTTCTGAACCTTTCAACGGTTCGCAGCCATAAGCAGAAACTAAAATTGTATGATTAGAAAGGAATTCCATTTTTATCAATATTTGTGTTCATTGATTTTGATGTGCGTTTAGCTTTATGCAACAGAATCTGTTCGGTGATATCTAATACAACATCTAACAATGGCCTTTCTACATTTATTAATATAGAGTTCTTATATTTCTTTGATATTTTTCTGTAAGCAATCACCTGTCGCTCTAATTCTTTAATAGGCAATTCTTGTTTACGGGCATAAAGTGTTTCCGGAGATCCATCTAAAATAAATACTAGGTCAGGTTTTGGAATAAAACAAGCGAATAAACGCGGAATCCATTTAGGAAAAGAATATTGATAACGTTTTATATCTACAAAATAGTCATAATAATATCTATCAAAAATGACTAATTGTTTTTGTATCTGCATTTTCTTGACAAGCAATAAATATCCAAAAATAAAATCAAGATTATAATAGAAATATCGGACAAATGATTTGAACATATTATTTGCTTTTTTTCCATGAGGGTCAGGATTTACTTCTGCTTCCGAAGTTGGGTGAATAGGATTCAGCGAACCAGGATTTTTCAACAATCGAGGTCGGAAATACATTCTGTTAATACCATGGAAACTTCCCCAACACGATTCAAGAAGTTTTTCATATACAGAACTTTTTCCTCCGCCATCAGGAGACAACAGTGCTATTGACATACCTACTGGATATTTCATTCTAAACAAATATCGACGCATTTCATTGAACTTAAATTTTAAACTAAAAGACAATGATGTTTGTTTAGACGAAAATTTGCGCAAAATTTGCCAATATACATCTCTCTGTTTTTGTAAATTGTCTATGTTGCTATTCAAAAGGTACTTGGCAATTTCCGTACCCAACTTTCTTCCCAAATATTGTTCTGAATATTGCTCAATTTCATCCGGATTTTGAAGAAGTACCATTTTAATTATGTTGCAGTGTTCTTCGTCAAAATCGTTTTTGAAAATGCGTCTCATTAACAAGAAGACATATTCAACATTATAGTTAGGGATAGTGAAACGACCGTATTGTCTTGTATTCGATTGGATATCCTTACTCGAAATCAGCATTGGTGTATTTTTAACGCTGAAATCAGTAAAGAAGTCAAGTTGCATTCTAAAACGTTCCAAAGTCTTTAAAGGGGATAAAATATAAGCACACTTTTGATACCCATGCCAAATTTTTTGTGTTATAACTAGCCCCGTTGCTTGAGATATTTTAGATATTATATAATCTAATCGTTTAAAATCTTTCGGAGTAATACTCATATCCAAGTCAGATGGAAGTTTATAAGGAACTTCATCGTATTTGTTCATAACTATATATGAATCCAAAAATTCCTTATCCATAACATCAAAGACTTTGGTCAGTAGTATTTCTATTTTAGATTTATTCATGTCTATTCTGTTTAATATTTGTAATTATATATTGCTGTCATTGAGTAAATAACATATTATGACCATAATGTTTTTAGATAATCTTTTTTGTATTTAATCGGATACCCAGAAAAGATGAGGAAAGGAACTTTAATCAATGTAACCAACACTAAATATATATAAAAAGAAGTAGGATTACTCCACTTCTTGAAATAATATATTTTACTTTTCAACTTGATTAAGTTCATTCTATAGTTTATGCCTTTTTGTTGGCTTCCCCCATGGAAATGAATAATTTTAGGCGTGGTTATTATTTTGGAAAATATTTTATGTCGTGAATACTTTTTCTGCATATCGGTCTCCTCACAGTACAGAAAATAGTTCGGATCAAATAACCCGAATTTATCTGCGACTTCTTTTTTCATAAATATATCAGCTCCAGTTATGAAGTCAACGATTCCATTACAAGTTTCATAGTTGTATTCTTTGAATGACAGCGCCTTTTTTGTCAGTATCACAGCAATTGGACTGAGAATCATAAAAGAAAAATCTCGCCATAACGATAAAAACTTCCCATACGAAGCTGTGATATTCCTTTTTGAGTCATAAAGCATTGTCCCCCAGCATCCAATCGATTTATTCGTCTCTTTTTCTGCGATATTATAAAATAAATCTATTGCATTATTCAACAATAATGTATCTGAATTCAATAAGAATAGGTATTTCCCATTAGCATGCTCATAACCTATGTTATTTGCCTTCCCGAACCCAAGGTTTTCAGTGCTGTATATATACTTTATCCTTTTATCTTGCTCAAAATACTTTTTACTGCCGTCTATAGATGCATTATCTACTACGATTATTTCAAATTTCACATTTTGAGTATGTTGAAAAATGCTGTTGATACATTCTTCAGTCAACTGTCTTGTATTGTAATTGACAATAATAATCGAAACATCCATATTGTTTTATTTTACACTATAATAGAAATCAGTATATCCATCAATATGTTGCTTTAACGAGAATGTACTTTCAACAACCCTGAGTGCTTCTTTTCCCATTTTATCCAATAAACTATCTTGATCATATAGTTCATTAATTTTTTTTGCCCATACTTCGGGATTCCTTAGTGGTAAAATATAGCCGGTTTTACCTTCTTCAACTATTTCAGATAAAGCTCCGCTGTTTGCTACCAAAATACCCATTTCCATTTTCATCGCTTCAAGCACAACCAAACCAAATCCTTCGTTGTAGGCTGGGTGAATGAACAATTTGCATCGGTCATAATATGCCTCCGGATTATTTACATTACCAACGAAATGTATCAAGTCATCAATTTTTAATGTTTTAGCCAGACATTGAAGTTTTTCTTTGTCATTACCATTACCTAAAATATACAGTGGAATTTTTTTATGGTAACTATCTTTCAGTATTGCGATTGTTTTTATGGCATTGTCAAATTGCTTTTGATCAGTCAATGTCCCAACGCAAATAATGCCATCACGCTCGGATTGTGTTTTATGCCGTTCCAATCTATGTACAAGTGCATTGTAAACTACCGATATATTGGCTCCCTTTAATGATGAGTATGTAGTTAGATATGCATTTTTTACATATTCAGATATTGATATAAAATCATTGCTCGAAGTCAATGCCCAATTTATTAGTTGTTTCGTCGGAAATTTTGTGTACATTGGTGCACCCTCCAAAGATCTGACATATTTAGGTTTCGCTCCTAATACTTTGACAATTTTTCCAATAACCATCACATTGTCTGTATAAAAGTGAATTAAGTCATAATGATTTCTTTTAAAAAAACGCAAAACCCAAGGTATATTGAGCCATATACTTTTATGATAGGTATAATTGAACTTTATTTTTGCATTGTCTAAATACGTCATCATTTCAAATCTTTTATTCATTGGGTCTGAATACCAAATAAATAAAAGTTCATGAGTATTGGCTGTGTCATTCTTTGCTAAATTGATTATTTTCTTTATTATTCCACCACCTGTATACACACCTGAATAAACATGAAGAATTCTCATTTGACTTAGTTTGATTATTTTATTCTAGAACGTATTAACTTTGAGGGATTTCCTCCAACTATTGAATATTCAGGGAAGTCCTTACATAATAAACATCCGGCTCCAATAATAGTACCCCTTGCAATGTATCGTCCAGCCGTTATCATTACATTTTGACCAATCCAAACATCATCCTCAATTACGATACGTTTCCCTATTTCAGAACCCTGCTCAATCATGGGAATGTCAATTCTATCGAATACATGATTACTATTCAATATGCAACAATTGGGTCCCATCATGACATTTTTTCCTATCTTGATATTTGACGGTATGTAGGAGTTAATGCCTAATCCGCTATTATCACCTATTTCTAATTCATTTCCATAACCAAAATTTGCTTTTCTTTCAATATTGACATTTTTACCAATTGATTGGAATATATTTTTACAACAAAAATAGCGTATTTGTTTTGTGTGTAGAATTCTGCCTAATTTTGTTCTATTCTCGGGAAGATACTGGATACACGAATAATACAATATTGTGAATAATCCATTTCGAATATTTCTCATATATATTCTTTTTATATATAATTAGATAAATAATATGCTCTTTATCTATAATCTAAAATATGATTCTTCATTATTATTATTGATCAATATTACTTTGCCCATTTTGCAAATATTGCTCATTTAATAAAACTAAATAAATAAAAATCAGAAATTTCATTGTACCGGAAAAATTTTGATTTATAGCAAAACTATGAATTGTGGGAACTAATAAAATCCATATCGCATAAAATTTTAGATACATAGGCATCTGTTTTATAAAAATAGCTTTGAAGATGAAGCGATATAATATCAGAATTAATATTATGCCATAGAAGTACATCGAACCAAATAACCCTATATCACTAATGATGACAAAACGATTTAAAGCTGGATTGAACATACTTCTCATTTCATGTAAATATGCAGAATCTGACGCAGGAATACCATGCCCAAATAGAAATGTAAGCAAATCATATCTTTCTACCGACATAAAATATTCCATCGATTGCCATCTGTTATATTTGTCGTTACTTAAGTCTTTTATAGTTTCATCAATTAATGAATCAAATATGCTATAAGTGTATACTCCTAATGCGAATACAACAACAGAAATAAAGATATACTTATATCTAAAGTCAGTTTTGATTAATCCGTAAAAATAGAAGGGGGCTGCACAAAGAAGAGTACTTCGATTCTGCATCAATACTATATATAACATAAAAATAGTGCATAACACAATAGATTTTAGTGCTTTTTTATTTATCATATTTTGAAGAAGAATATAAAAATAGAAAACTGCACATGCGGATCCTGGCCATATGGTTAAAATATCACTACTTCCGGTTTTCTGCCTTTGGATAAGTCTTAATATGTCTTCTTTACTTACAAATAGAAACGGGAATGTGAATGCTAATACTCCAAACACTAGGGCAATATAGGCTAATACCTTAAAGCTATAAATGAATTCTTCTTCGCTTGGACTAATTTTAAGTAGAGTTAATAAAAATAACACAATGAGATTAGCTCTCATTGCCACCAAGGTAGATAGATAAGGCTGCCAATAATGAAAAGTGGGGTATAATGTACAGAGAAAAAACACGAGCATTATCGATAATACCCATGTAATATTTTTAGTCGTATACAATACTCCATTTCCTTTAAAATAGAAGAATCCCCAAAAATTCCATGCAAGTGCCAACAATAACAATATATCATTATTGATGAAAGGCAAGAGGTTATTTTTAAGAAAACCAAAGGATATGATACCTTCAATTATTAAGTATGTTGACTTCTTCATTTATGTGTAAATCTTACTTGCCTAATGTGAAATTTGCATATTTACTGATTAATAGAATTAACAGCCACTGGATTGGAATAGACAACACAAACGCAATGATCGTGATATTGCCTATAAACTCATATCCCAAATAATTCTCAATTGTAATTTTGAAAAGAACTAATATGATTGAATAATGCGTAACCATTAAGTTTAAGGAGTTTCTTCCCCAATATTCAAAAAAACGCCATAATTCTATATTTTGGAGTGGCTTAAAAAATATGAATAGTCCGATTGAAGTAGATATTGAAGTGCATATCAATCGTAGTATCAATGGCCAATTTATCATTAATGACAGTGAGATATATCCGATGCAACAAAGGAGTAAGCCGATTATAAATGAAGCAATTGGATTTTTTAATTTATTAAAAAAGTGAGATGCAAAATGTCCACACATTACTCCCAAAAATGCTATTAACATATTATCAAGACTTCTGAACGGTGCATTAATTATCCAATGGATTGCATCTTTCGGAAAATCTGAAAAAATCATATTGTATAACTCTGTATAAATTACGATAAATAGCAATGAAATTATCAACTTTATTTTGTGTGTTTTTAAATAATTCCATAATAATTCACCCATAAAAAGAGCAGGTAAAAACCATAAAGTTCCAATACCTCTTAGCGTGATTGTTTTGTAAATTTCTTTTCCTATATATTGAATGTCATAATAACCAAAACACAGCAAGATAAAATCAAACACAAGAATTATGGTTGTCCACCACAAATATGGAATCATTAGCTGCTTCCATCGTTTTTTTGCAAATAGCTTTAGGTTAGTATTTTCTACTTTCATTAAAGAAATCCAGCCTGATGCAATATAAAACACCATAACCATAAAGGAACCAATAAATATTCTTATGCTATTGGGTAATACATTCTCCTCATAATGGGATAATACAATGCCCCATATCGCAATACCTTTTACTATATCGATGTATTTTTCTCTTGCCATACTATTTGTGTCCTAATATTCACAAAATTTATCCAAATCTTGTACTTGACTAAGAATGTAAAGATTCGTGTTGCCTTCAAAATATGTGTAAAGCATTGATTGATTCTCTGTATTAAAGACTCTTCTATAATTTGTAGCAATAAGCTTTGCTGGTATGCCACCGATTATACTGTTCTCTGGAATAATTTTCGTATAATCCTTACACAGCACGGCGTATGAAGATGAAACAGTTGTATTATTCGGTGTTTTTGTTCCCTTTTTTATTGTTGTATATGAACCAATCCAGTTATTTGCCCCTATATTTATTTCAGATATATTTTTCTGAATAGACCTATCTAAGGTATTTATCATAAAATGGAAATCTGTGTCCATCAATTGAGAATGATTAGCAATCCCTGTGTTCTTTCCTATTCTTATTTTAAGCCATACTACAATGTTGACATTTTCTCGAATGTTGACATTGTTTTCAAGAATCAATTGTGCACCTTGATTGACTATAATTTTACTCCCTTGACAAAGTAAATCATTATTGCCAAAAGTGATAGTTCCATTATTTTTTATTTTTGTTCTTCCCTCACTACGATCCCATTTCTTACCGATTTTTATCATTCCTCGTTTTATAGTTCCGGATATTTGAATAGTGCCATTTAAGCTAACTAAATCCGTTTTGCCATATACATATATAGGAATCTTCACGGCATCTCGCAATGGAAGTGACCAAATATTAATATATAAAGTCTTAATCCAGTTTATATGATTATTATATATAAACTGATTCACAACATTGATAATTTTTTGTATAAATATCATTTGTCTAAAAAATATTTCCAACCTAAAAGTAATGCGACATTTTGTTTCTTTAAGATATGATGGTACTTAGGGATAAAAATATTAGCTACTTCTCCAGTGAAAAACACAGTTATAATAGTAGCCCATGCCGAGCCGATAATTCCCCAGCGAGGAATGAAGTAGTAGTTGCATATAATACAGATTACGCATGACAAAATGTTCCTGATAAATGCTAACTGATGGATGTTTTCAATGATAATTAATTGTCCACTAAGATTGATTATCGCTATGCCTACAACCTTAAATACTAAGATTTGAAGTACTGGGATTGCATCTGTATAACTGGCTCCGTATGTATAGTTAATAATCGGACTACTTAATAATGCGACAATGCTACAGAGGATTATTAGTAGCCAAGTTGTTGCTCCAATAATTCTTTGTGATTCTTGTTCATATTTTAGCTTGTCGTTCTTCCAATATTCAACCAATATAGGTGATGTCGTTTGCATTATAGTTATAGGAATAAATGCCAAAACATTCACGAAACTCATTGCTGTAGAGAAATATCCAACAAATTCATTGTCAAGCATTTTAGCAATCATAACTTGGTCTATACGTTGGTATATGATTACCGCAGTACTGGATATCAACAATGGAAATGAAGTAGTTAAAAGTGTTTTGACAAATTTGAAGTCAATATTCCACTGGCAAATAGGACCAATTTTTTTTCTATATACAACAATATAGCCGGAAGCCAATAATAGAAAATCGAATGCTAACGCAAAAACAAAAGCAATTAGCGGTGCTTTACAGAATAATAATATAATCTTTACAATCGCACCGATGATTGTTCTGAATATTTCTGATTTTACAATATATTCGTTATCTACGATTGAAGTGAAATAAAAGCGAATCACTTCGCTACAACTGAAAAAAATCGAAGATGAGTAAATAAGTATTAAAGTTGATGTTTCAGTCGTTTCACCACTAAAAAACAAATAGATAACAATACTTATAAAACAGAGAATAGCTAATCCCATTCGTAAAGCCATCGCACTTCCTAAAACAACTTCTTTAGGTTTTTCCTTTTTTGAAAGCTCACGAATAATGATCTCTGATGAACCAAATGTTGCAAAAACAGTAAACAACGAAGCAATGCTTATTACATAGTTCATCAGACCATATTGTTTTGGTCCTAAATAGCGCGCAACAAAAATCCCGACAATTAATGTACTGAATAGAGTTATAACTTTTCCTATTACAGCCCAAAATACATTTCGAATAATCTTTCTTTTTATAGAAGTACTATTGGATATTGCAAGCAGCTTTTTTAACATTATTATGAATGTAATATTTATTACACATGAATTTCGTTCAATTTAGTAGAGATAACTGAATCAGATTATTTTCTTATTTCTTGCATGTTTCACAGAATTAAAAAAACGATTTTTCAATTTATCTAAGAACTCCCATAAGGACAAAGGAAAGATAACTCCAACTAAAGTATAGATAAAACTCATTCCTACAGATGCATTGGAAAGTGTAGGGAACTCAGCCAACTGTTCAATAGAAAGCTCATTAATATAAAGGTAGAAAAAGCTAACCGTTTTAAACGCTAAAAAATGAAAAGTTAGAATATACAGAGTCTTGTCTCCAATATAGGTAAACAGCTTACAAATTTTCCAGTTTCTAATGTATGTTGATAAGGTTATGAGTGCAATTGTTCCGAAAATCGCCAATATAAAGTATGGTAAAATCATGAAACCTTTTGACCCTTGAGGTCCAGCCATTCCTGTGTGCCAAAAAAAAGCTATGATAATTAGCGGAATGAACAAAATAATACCGAAAATTGATTTATTTATTACTCCAAATCGTTTTTTCATATAATATCCGCTCATGTAGAACACTATTGCCAAAATGGTCTGCTCTGAATAGTACTGGTACAACTTAAATGGCAAGTGCTTAAAAATTATGCTTAAAAATAGGAAAATAATTATCCCCCTCCATATGTTGACATGTGTTAACATGTTATGCTTTTTCAATAAAGAAAATAACAATATTGTGACTACCGATGCCCAAAAGAGGGATATTAAAAACCAATATCCACCCAACAGTTGTTCTGAGTCGGTCATTGTAATTGCATGGATTATTCTTTTCCAAAATATGAGTAAAGAATATGATGAATCGTAAATATGCATTCGTGTGAAAACGTTATGTAATAGTATAAAAAACAGTGTCCACTTAACATAGGGTACATATATACCTTTTGCTTTTTTGACAATACCGATTTTGGGGTTATCAATATATCGTTCATTGAGCAGCCATCCACTAATAAAAAAGAAGCAAGGCATATTATATGAAATTATGCAAATATGTTGGGCATCCACTATGCCCTATCACCATCAAAATGATGCAAATAGCCTTTGCAATATCTAATGCGCAGTTTCTTTTTTGTTCCATTTGTATTCTAATTATTCGTGGGAGCCTGTTACAAGTGTCTTCATCATTCATAAAGCCCCATTCCATACTCAAACGGACTCTTAAAATCCCTCAATAACGGATGCTTCGTATCTTTCTCACTCAGTATCGCTTTATCAGCCGGTATTTTCCAGTCTATTCCTATGCCTTCATCCAAGATACTGATTCCACCGTCGGCTTGTGGAGCATAATAGTTGTCACATTTGTACTGAAATACAGCCACTTCACTCAATACGGCAAAACCATGGGCAAAACCTCTGGGAATAAAGAACTGAATATGATTGTCTTCCGACAATTCTACAGCCACATGCTCACCGTATGTGGGCGATCCTTTACGAATATCTACCGCCACATCAAGTACGCGGCCTTTAACGCAACGCACCAGTTTACTTTGTGTAAAAGGAGGTAATTGAAAATGGAGCCCGCGCATTACTCCATACGATGACATACTCTCATTATCCTGTACGAAATTCACCTTGCGCACTTTTTCCTCAAATTCCCGTTGGGAAAAAGACTCGAAAAAGTAGCCGCGTGCGTCTTTGAAAAGGCGTGGCTTAATGATGACCAAACCCTCTATATTTGTTTTTTGTATAAGCATTGTTTTTAAGAAATATGAGATTCTTGTTAGCGTTCAATTCAGAGCATACCCACTCTGTAAGGTATCTCTCGGGATGCCTCACAGAAAATGATTGCTAAATTCAATCGGTTGGATTATTTAGAAATGGGATGACTTATTCTATTCTCCTTCTATCTTCCATTCCCCCAGCGTCCTCCGCTCCCTGTCGAAGTTAATCCCTACCTTTACTATCGGCAGTCCGTACAGGGCGAAGCGTTCGGGATAATTCTTCAGGTCGATTTGCTGCATGGCGGCATCGGCGGTTTTATCCAGTTTCAGTTCTATGACGTATAGGGTGCTATGGGTGCGCAGCACTACATCCACGCGTCCGCGGGGAGTGCGTACTTCCACGTCCACGTAGAAGCCGAGAAGGCTGAAGATGACATAGAGCAAGGATTGATAATGCCCCTCATAGTCCGTGTTGTCGCACTGCGGAATGGTAGAGAGGAAGGTCTGGAGCAGTTGCAAGGCCTCGTCCATGTTGCCGCGGTCAATGGAATCGAACAGATAGGCTGTCAGCGTGGCGGCACGGTTAGCCTCGGTGGATGGCACATAGTGGGGCAACAGACTTTCCATCAGCCCCAGACGCACCTCTTTGTTGGGGATGTCGAGTGTGTACAGGTTCAAACGGGCGTCATAGTCCTTGATTGTGATATATCCGTTCTGGTAGAGTAGGGGAGTAATGCTTGTCATCTGTTCTGTTGGAGCATCAAAAGCTGTGGCAAATACCTTCTGTCCTCCTATCTGTTGGGGAGCAACGCCATACTTGTTCAGCATTTCTATCAGATAGGTGGGCGTGCCGCTGCCGAACCAATAAGAGTTCATCTTGCCATCGGCAAAAGCATTCAGCAGGCTGAACGGATTGTATAGGTCGGGTGACGGCCAGGTAAAATGATAACCGTCATAGTGCTCTTTCAGCTTTTCCAGCACCTCCTCACGGGTCAGCTTCATGCGCGTGGCCAGCAAATCCAGATCGGTTGACATTTGGGTCAGCATTTCCTCTTCGCTAATGCCACAAATAGCGACATACGGTTCATCCATGCTGATGTTGTCTATATTGTTCAATTCTCTGGATGGAAAGAACCTCGTGATGCCGGTGAGAAATACAAAATGCAAATAAGGGTCGCATGCCTTGAGCGGGCTGTAGAAATTCCGCATTACGTTCCGAAGCTCGGGCAGGTTCTTCTCTTCATGGATTACGTCGAGAAGCGGAGCGTCATATTCGTCGATGAGAACGACGACCTGCCGACCAGTCTGAGCATAAGCACGTCCTATAAGACCTTGCAGGCGCAGATTGGCACTTATTTCACCTTCTCCCTTGCCATAGATTTCTTCATACCTCAATAACTTGAGATTCAATTCCTGTTCCAGTTGCTCTCTGTCCACGTGCTTCGCTGTGCTCATGTCAAAATGCAGCACCGGGTACGAAATCCATTCCGCTTCCAGTTCCGCTATGGCAAGACCTTCGAACAGTTCTTTCCGGCCTTCGAAATAAGAATGAAGCGTGCTGGTGAGCAAGCTCTTTCCAAAGCGGCGTGGGCGGTTTAGGAACACAGACTTAGGGCCGGAATGCGTCATTCGATAAACATATTCCGTTTTGTCGATATACAAATAATTGCCTTCCCGTATTTTTGAGAAAGTCTGTATTCCTATCGGATAGCGTTTTCGTTGCTGCATCATTTTTCTGTTTCCTCCTTCACGTATGGTTTACTTGTAAAGTAACAAAATCCGTTCGTTTTCTCCAAACTAAAGATTGGTTGTTATGTGTCAGTAAGTGGGAAGTTTGCACTTTCTTTTAGGAAATAAACCGGCAGCGGCTAATCTCCGATATTGTGGTGATGTAGATAAAATGGTGCAATTAGAAACCTGCACCCAGTGGTATGGTACCTCTGCCTTTATCTTATTTATCAGTGGGGCCTGCTGACGTAACCATTGTTTCAACCAAGCCAATTTTTCTAATATTTTTGTAACTTCACCGGTCATTGCCGGATGTATTTCTACAAAATAGACTTTTCCATTATATGATATCGCATAATCCCAGCGAGCGTCTTCCGGGTATAGCTTTTTAACACTACTATCAATGTCAAGGCTACCGTCTATAAGCTGAGAGTCCTCAACCTCTATCTTGGTGCTATAACTCCCCAAAGCCGTTAATCCTTTTTGGCACTTTCCGGTTACGTCCGGAGTGGCATTTACGATCTCTTCAAAAAGGGACATTCCTTGCGCCGGATTCTTCTTTGTGTTTATATATGCTCCTTTTTTATTCATCCGTACTCATGTATTGGGCTACTATTTCCGACACCTTGCCGGCAAACTGTGATATTCCTCCCCATTCGGAAATATCAGGATTATCATCTCCGGCATCCAAAGAAGTAATATCCAGCGATTGCACTTTACCTGACTTGCGCACAAAATAATAAGTACGGACAGACTTGCTGAAGATACCGTCCAGTCTATCCCCTATGGATGTTGCACTGCCCAAATCAAATATTTCGAGCAAAGCTTTATTTTTTTCCTTTTTCACATGGCTGTTCAGCAGATTGAAAGCCCATGCAAATTCCAAGAACACAGGAGAATGGGTAGAGATTACTACCTTATATCCCATTTGCATCAACTCCAGCACTTGCAGGATAATGGTTTTTATCGCTTGCGGATGAAGCCCCATTTCAGGTTCTTCCAGCACCACATATTCATACTTATCTTTGGGAGCTACGGCCGAATAATGTCCATATAGACAATAGAAAGCCATCAATAGCGGCATAAACTCCTTTTGTCCGGCACTCCAGGTCATGAACGGAACACTCATTCCGTCAATTTCCATTCGCATTTTCTTCTGTCCTGAACTCTCGTCTGCTATAATGCGCCCACCATGAAAGATACTTTGATCAAAAGAGGAATCCATTTCTTCATGTGCAGGAAAAACAACTCCATCAGCATTTAGTCCGCTCTGAAAAAACAATCGTAGCGTTTCGCTGAAAGTCCTCAGCACGTATGGGGTAGAAGCGTCAAATTCCATAAAGTTTTTAGGACGTCCGTCTGAGATGCTCAAGATACGCTGTGCCGGAATATAGAAAAGAGATTCCTGATCCACTCCATCTTTTTCCAACAGAGATTTTTTTTTGCAGATTTCTGTGTCCACACTGGCAATGCATGTTGCATCATTCCATACTCCGGACATACCTTCACCGAAATAAAGTGCGAGAATATTCTCCGGATTTTTGTTGACTATGTAGTTGTATTTCTCCAATGTATTGAGAATATGAGTCTTGTCCAACAGCAACTTCATTGCTTGCAAGAACAAACTTTTCCCGCTTGCCTGTTCACCCACTAATATGGTGAGGTCGCCGAGCGTAACATCCGCCTCTTTTATTGGACCCAAATCCTTTACCTTGAACTGCTGCATTGTCATTTGTGAGATTTTTATGAACTGCTAACTACTGCAAATATAGTGCTATTTCAGTAATTAATGTCATTCTCTGTCTATATTTTCCTCCTTTCTTTTATTTTCCTCCCCTTCCTCTCCTCATCAGCATATTATTAATCTGTTGCCTCACATTGTCCACCTTTCCCCCCGATGTCAGTCGAGGGGCAAAAGGAAGAAGAACCTCGATGAAGGCGCCTTTCACCACCGTGTCCTTGCCCACGAGGGATTCGCTGAGCATGATGTTTACCACACCCGCCAGATCATGGGCGGTGGTACATTCGCCCAGAAGCCGGGTGTACTCATGCACTTTTTTCACGTCGGGCACGTAGGTGAAGAGATGGCACTCGTCATCATTCAGGCTTTCAATGTCCTCGGTTCCTTCGGGACGGATGGCGACCTCGGCAAACTGATCGCCGTAAAAGTGCTGAACGGCGGCAGTAGCCGCGGGGGCTATCATGTTCGTGCCGCCGAATATCTTTATCTCTATTTCCGGTTTGTCGTTCATATTTATATTATTTATCTCCATTTTCTTTAAACATTTTCAATGTATTATCAATGAGTATTCAATGAATGTAAACAGTTTATAAATGCCTTTTGATGTAGTGAAATGGATGGGTTATTCACCGTATATTTGTTGACATAAATGTAATAAATATAATCGTTTTATGAAAGAATCTATTATGTCTTTTTTCAATGCTCCCATCACCAACAAGGTGCCTGCCGGAGTATGCAGCATAGCGGGGCTTCATGCCTACATCTCTTCCGATCCCCATCTGAAGGAACTGACACAAATAGTAAGGTCCACTACGGAAAATGATAAGGATTTCCGTAAAAAAAAGCAAACGTTACTGCCTTACGTCACGCCTGCAGGCGTCTTTTCGTACTGTCGGGAGCAGTGCATCGTGGTGCCATCCGGAGCCTTTGTGATAGACATTGACCATCTTGCTTCTATCGAAGAGGCCATGATGTGGCGCGACCGCCTTTTTGCCGACGAAGTGCTGCAACCGGATCTTGCCTTTGTAAGCCCCGGCGCCAAAGGGGTGAAACTCTTTGTCCCCTACCGCCTCACCCTCACAGATACGCTCGAAAACTCGTTTGACAATGCCCTGCACACAGCTTGGGACTATCTGGAATGGCGACACGGACTAAAGGCCGACGCCGCTAACGCCGATATGTCGAGAGCCTGTTTCCTGGCATACGATGCGGAATGCAAATTAAAAAATAATAATTAAAATCACAAATCACAACTTTTATCGTGAACGAACTTGACATTATCGAGCAATTGACCATTGCCGTAGAACAGGGCGGAGCCAATATTGCCCCCACTTATCAGGAATATATGCCACTGGCTTTTGCCGTGGCCAACAGCTGCGGAGAGGAAGGACGTAGTTTCTTCCATCGCCTTTGTCGCCTCTCCGATAAGTACCGGCATGACGAGGCCGACAAACTCTACGACCACGCTCTGCAGAACGGACGGGGAGGCAATTCCCTGGGAACGGTGTTCCATCTGGCCCAACTGGCAGGCATACGTTTCGATAAGAAACTTGCAAACTTGCAAAACTTGCAGGCCCCCTTCACACCCACACACACGTGCGCACGAGGGAAAGGCGGAAACACAGAACAGAAACAACCGCAAAGCACCGAAGGTACCGTGATAACAGTTCCCGCAGAAACGTCTGTCTCACTGCCCTGTTTCGTGGAATACAGGTGGCCGCTCTTTCTGCAACAAGTGATAGACTGCGGAGACTCACCCGCCCAAAGGGACATTCTGCTGCTGGGAGCGCTGACCGTATTCGGAGCTACCCTCAACAAGCTGCTGAGCTTTACTTACGGGCGAAAAAGCAAATATCCGTGCCTGCAAACTTTTGTCATTGCCCCGCCCGCTTCCGGAAAAGGCGCACTGACGTGGGTGCGCCGGCTGGCGGAACCCCTGCACGACTCGCTTATGGCAGCGTACAGCGAAAAGATGAAAATCTACCGGCGCGAGAAAGCGCAATGGGACGTGCTGGGCAAGGAGAAGGTAAATATCCCCGAACCCGAACAGCCTTGTATGAAGATGTTCCTCATTGCGGGAGACAACTCAGGAGCTGGTATGCTGGAGAACCTGATGGACGCCGATGGAGCCGGACTGATATGTGAAACCGAAGCCGATACCGTGAGTACAGCCATCGGCACGGATTACGGACACTGGAGCGACACGTTGCGCAAGAGTTTCGATCATGAGCGGCTGGCCTACAATCGTCGTACCAACCACGAATACCGGGAATGTAATAAATCATATCTCAGCGTACTGATCAGTGGAACGCCAGCCCAGGTGAAGCCGCTCATCCCCTCGGCGGAGAATGGCCTTTTTTCGCGCCAGGTGTTCTACTGTATGCCTCCCATTCGTGAGTGGGTGGATCAGTTCGACCAGTCCGGAGCCGACTATGACCGTATGTTCACCCTTTGGGGCGAGCGTTGGAAACGACTGCTCGATGCCCTGACGGCTGCAGTAAGCGGTATAAGCCTGAAGCTCACCGAAGAGCAGAAAGACGAGTTCAACGCTCACCTCTCAAGCGTATTCGGCCGTGCAGGCGTGGTTCATGGCGACCACATGAAAAGCGCAGTGGCACGTATTGCCATCAACATCTGCCGTATCATCGGCATCGTGGCATTGATGCGCTCGCTCGACGTCTTGCTGATGGCAACGGACGGCATCGATCCGACTGCTGCCGAAAAGCCGGCGGATGACATGATAAAAGTCTTGCTGGCTTGTCCGGGCCTATCGCCTTCACCCCATGTTCCGCAAGAGAACGTGCAGGATGGAGTGGTTTCGCAGTTCGAACTCACTGTGGGCAGCGATGACTTTCATGCCGTGCTGTCGCTCGCGGAGCCTCTCTACCTGCATTCGTGTCATATCCTTTCACTTCTTCCGTCGACGGGCTCTGTACAGCCACAGAAAGTGTCACAGGAGACATTTCTGGATGGACTGCCTCTCTGCTTCACTCGCAGCCAGGCCCTTCAGGCAAGCGCCCGGTTCGGGATGTCTCCCAATGCACTCGACTCGCTGCTGAAACGTATGACCGATAAGGGTCAGCTGCAGAAAGACGGTCGTGGAGAATACAGGTTCAAATGAAGAATCCTTCGGAATGTGAATTCCATTTGCCTCACACACGTATATGCGTGTGTGTGGGTGTGAGGGCCCCCTGCAAGATTTGCAAGATTGCAAGATTTTTTTCCCAACTGGGAAAAAAATATTCCCCACTTGGATACTAATTCTCCCTTCATTTTTTTCTCATCAATCCTTTAATTTTTTAATTCTTTCATTTTGAATAACTCCTTTCACCCCGTCTCCATGAAGAAGAGCGAACTGGCCCTTCTCTATTTTCCGGATTCAACTGTTGCAGTGGCTACCAACCGTCTGATGCGCTGGGTTCACGATTGTCCACCCCTGATGGAGGAGCTGGAAGCAGTCGGTTATCATCGTTCGCAGAAGTTGCTTACTTCCCGTCAAGTATCGCTAATCATCCGGCACTTGGGCGACCCGTAATGGTGAAACCCATCGGAATCCATCGAAACCCATAAGTCGGTTTCCGGACAGCCATATCTTTGCCTAGAGTTTTTGAAGTAGTTAAGTAGTAATTGCTTACTACTTAACTACATTGAGAATCATTATTAATTAAATTTATTGAGATTATGGGAATCAAAGTAAAAGCCCGTCAGACCAAATTGACGGTGGGCCCCTCAAAAGGGCAGTATCGCTTCATCATGCAGGCAGAAATCTACAGCACGTTGAAACAGGAAAAAGTCATATCCGAAGCTGCTATCCGCTCGGGAATCCCGAAGGGAAGCATCAATGCTGCTTGGGAGGCTATCGGTGATGTAATCAGGGCATGGGCCACAGAAGGCCATTCTGTAGCCGTACCCGGACTGGGTACCATGCGCTTCGGCCTCCAAGCCGCCTCGGTGTCTAAAGTAGAAGACGTAGGTACGGGACTCATCACCACCCGCAAAGTCATCTTCACCCCCAGTACCACCATCAAACAGGAGTTGAAGGATACCTCCATCAACATCACCTGTTACGATAAGGACGGAAACGTCATCAAGCAAGTCACCTCCTCCGATCCGGGCGATGTGGACGAAGGCGAGGGAGGCGGAACCGGAGGCGATGGCGGAATTGAAGATGATCCGTTGGGATAAATTATGAATTATAAATTACAAATCTTCTCATGTCTGAAACAAAGAATAAAATTACTTGGGTGTCTTTGCTAAAAGCTATTATCCAGGCAGCCATTGCGGCACTCACAGCACTGGGTGTCACCAGTTGTTCAACTGCCATCGAATGTCTGCTGCCATGATACAGGAAACATTTCCTATGACTGTAGGTGAGGAGGAGGTGCGCGATGAGCGCGAACTCCTCACTCGGGTGGAGGACGGGCTGATGATGGACGCTGTCGATTCGGTACGCTATATTATTTTGCACTGTTCTGCTACTCGCTGCAACTGTGACTATACTGTGGAACAACTCTTGCGTGACCATCGTACCCGTGGGTTTCGTACTATCGGTTATCATTTTTATGTCCGTCGCGATGGTACGGTCAGTCAGCATCGTCGATTGCTCGAGGTGGGGGCACATTGCCGTCCCTTCAACCGGTGTTCTATCGGAGTATGCTACGAAGGCGGACTGGACGCGGAAGGGCATCCCGCTAATACGCTCACTCAGGAGCAGTTTGAACATTTGGAACAGCTTCTAACGAAGTTACTGAAACTCTTTCCGGAGGCGCAGCTCAGAGGCCATCGTGATATGCCGGGAAGTGTACCCAAAGCATGTCCCTGTCTCGACTGTCAATCCGTGTTCCGAGCCATTCTTTAAAATGCTTCGAAGCGTGCATATCGGTTCCTGTCAGGTCGTACATCCCTGCTTTGAGTAGGGATGCGGCCTTTTTTTGTGCATGCAGGCCGTACATTCCCGTAATTGCCGGAAGGTTCAGCTGAAAGGCGATTCCCTCGTGCTTCAATGCGCGGTAATCGGGCATGTTCATATACAGGTAACGTTCGGGGTGTGCCAGCAAGGGCCGGTAACCTTTCGCTTGAATGCGTTTCAGGACAGATAGCAAGTTCATGGGCGGATTGAAACAGGACGTTTCCACCAGCAGATACTGCCTGTAGCCTTCGCAGAGTAGAAGTAGATCGTCGGTCTCCAGACGCTCCTCAAAAAGGTTGTCCATCATGTATTCGGCGGCTAGGTTCAGTTCCACCGTGCCGCAGTAAGCATCTTCCGGCTTCCGGAATTTTTCTTTCAATTCTTGGAATCTTTCTTTCAGTCCGGTGGTGGTATTGGGTATATCCTCCATGATATGGGGAGTAAGCCACACCTTGCGGACGCCTTGGCGTTTTATCTCCGCAAGAATCTGAAGCGACTCGTCCATTGTCTTCACGCCGTCGTCTACCCCGGGCAATATGTGGGAGTGGCAGTCGGTCATTTCACAAAGGATGCCGCTTTCCGCAATGGACTGGGATTTAGAAAATGGCCACATGAATCTTATTTTTCTTTATCTCCATAATAGGAAGCATAACCGTAATGGTATCCGTAGCGATATCCATAACGTCCTCCGGCACCTTCCGTTCCGTTCAGTATCATGGAGAGGTTTTTAAATCGTTTTTCGGTATACATATTTTCCAGTTCGGGAAGCATGGACCGGTCCAGCAAGCCGGAACGGACTATAAAGATGGTGCGGTCCGCCCATTTTTCGATGATTTGCGCGTCGGCCACGATGTCGACAGGGGGACAGTCTATGAAGATATAATCATATTCCGGTCTCAATGCCGCTATCAGTGTAGCCAACTTGCTGCTTTCCAACAGTTCCGTTGGGTTGGGAGGTACTGTCCCGATGGGTAGGATGTGCAGGTTTGCGTATTCCTTGTAGGGAACTATGATTTCCTTCCAATTCTCAACCTGATTGTTCAGGTAATTGCTTAATCCCTTGTCTGGAGAATCGACATAAGAAGAGGCGGTTCTGTGCCGGAGGTCTCCGTCAATGACCAAAACTTTCTTCTTTTTGATGGCGAAGCTCATGGCTATGTTTATGGCCAGAAAACTTTTTCCACTGCCGGGATTGAATGAGGTCAGTACGAAGACATGTTGGTTGCTGTCCTTGTTTATCATGAAATCCATGTTGGAACGCAGCACGCGGAATGCCTCGTTGATGATGTTGCGGTTGCCTTCATTCACCACTACGGTTTTCTGGTCCTGCCGCTTCCGGTGCTTGAGCTCCCACCATTTTTTCTTTGTGCCGGAGTATTGGGGAATCTCGCCAATGAACGGTATGCTCAGATTTTGCAGGTCCTTGCGACCGCGCACTTTGGTATTCATATTCTCCTTCATGAAGATGATTACTGCCGGAACCAGTAGCCCCACGGCAAATGCCACCAACAGGATATTCATCTTGCGGGGAGCAGTAGGAAACATACTGCCGCGCGGAGCGGTAATCAGACGGGTGTTGTAGGCGGTAAATGCTTGTGAGAGTTCGTTTTCCTCACGTTTTTGGAGCAGGTAGAGATAAAGCTCCTCCTTAACCTTTTGCTGACGTTCCACAGACAGCAGATACTTTGCCTGGTTCGGGTTGGATGCCAGTCGGGTGGTGGTGGCGTCTTCTACCCGGCGGAGGCTACGGATTTGGGTATTCAGCGAGACGATCAGATTGTCGACCGACTGGATGATGGTACGCTGCATACTTTGCAGGGAACTCGCCATGTTCTTTACCAACGGATTTTTTTCGCTACTGTTGGCTATCAATCGGTTGCGATCCAGCACCAGATTGTTATATTCGCTGATCTGCGTTTCTATGTTGGCGCTGACGATGCCTGAATTGGTGGGTAACGTTTGGTTCAACTGTTTTGTATTCAGTTCTCTGCGTATATATTGGGCGGTGGAGAGCTGGTTGTTCAGTGCCGACAGCTCTTTGTTATTCTCAGCGGACTGTGCCATATAGAGGCTGGATGCCGCCTGCACATCGGGCAGTAAATGCTCGCTCTTGTATCCGGCGATGTTTTCGTCCACATGACCCAGTTCGTTCTCTATCACTCCCAGACGGTCGCTGATGAACTGAGAAGTACTGACGGCAATCTGGTTTTTGTCTTGAATCCAGTTCTCGTTATAGACTTCGATCAGGGTATTCAGCAGGTCTTCCGCTTTCCGGATGGAGGCGTCGCTGATGCTGAGGTTGATGATGGTGGCGTCGTCACTGCCCAATTCGGCAACCAACGCGTTGGCATAGGTGTCGGCGGTGGCACTTACGCTTCCCCGGACATACTGGATAGGTGTGTTTATGAAAGCGTCAGCGTTTTTTTGCGCAGGATGCAGAATCATAGTTCCGGCAGAAGTCCGTATGGAGTCGCCCATTTGCGCGGAGAAAGTTTCTCCGGTACTTTCATCCGACACTTTAAGATCGGAAATGGTAAACGTGTCTTTAGAGGAGAACTCGATCGTGAAACTCAAGGGGGCCTCCGGTTGGTCGCGGAATGTGACGGTGAACGGGGCCGCTTTGTACAAATCGACCTTCTTCAATCCCCTGCGGACGGTAAAGACTTCGTTCAGTCCCAGACGGCTGACTACCTCGGTCATCAATGTGGGCGATTTCAGCGTCAGCAACTCGTTGTTGATGTTGGTATTGGACTTGAAGATGCCCAAATCGGAAAAGTCGCTCATTGAGCTGGTCGAAGAACTACTTTTGGAGTTGTCCTTGACGAGAATGGCAGCGGTACGGGTGTAAATGGGTGGGGTACTCAGCAGGTACAACACCGCTATAGCCAGGGTAATGAACAGGCAGACGGCAAACCAATACCACTTGGGAACAAACATGCTCCACAGGTCCTGTATCCGTATAAAGTCATCGGCGGGTTTGCCGGCAGGCGTTTTCTTTTCAACCATAATAATAAGTAATTATTTAAACAGCAATACACCTAAGGAGGTGAGGAATGATCCAATGCTAATCCATAATCCTACGCTCTTCACACTGTTTTCATTCAGTGTGGATTGTCCGGCACGTACTTTGTTGGGCTGCACATACACCACATCGTTCTGCTTCAGGTAATAAACGGGAGATTTGAATAGATCGCAGGAGCGGAGATCCACCCAGTGCGTCACCCGTTCTCCTTTTTCTTCACGAATCACGAAGATGGCATCCCGCTTGCCGTAGATGGTGAGGTCACCGGCCATGCTGATAGCTTCCAGCAAGGTTATATAATCTTTTGAGATACTGTATTTCCCTGGAGTCTTCACTTCACCCAGGACGGAGAAGCTGAGGTTCATAAACTCCACGGTGACCACCGGGTCGTTCACTAGGTTCTCCTCTTTCAGTCTTTGTTTTACTAATGCGGCAATCTGGCTCCGGGTCATACCCGCCACAGTGAGGCTTCCCAATACGGGAAAGTCGATGGCACCTTTGTCATCAAGCGTATATCCGGAAATTTCTCCGTTGTTGTTATTGTTGTTCAGTCCTGTGGAACCTACTCTCTGCTGTACGCGCGTCAGATTGAACAAAGCCGCCAGTTCGGGGTCCTTGCTCGACACTATGATGGATATCTGATCCTTGGGTTGAACGGTGATATCCTGAGGTGGGGCCACTGCTTTGGGGCTGTTTACCTCCACGTCCTGGAAGTAGATTATCTCTTTCGATGTGTTGCACGATGAGAGCAACGCCAACGAAAATAGCAAGTATAAAAGATGATTTTTCATGTTTTAATTTTAGTATAAAATAGAAATATGAAGTATAAGGTATGAAGCGTTAATTTCTTGGGTGTTTTTTTGTAATTTTTGCTGTGATGTAGAAGTGCATCGCTGTCCATACCGCTACGTCCAGCAGAAACAGTACGGTGACGGATAGGTAAGAGGCTAAAAGTGTATTGGCAATAATAAAAAGACAGGCGATGCTCAGGATGAAGCAGAGTGCCTGATGTTGCGACATACCCAAGGCGATGAATTTATGGTGGATATGATTTTTGTCGGGGAGAAACGGAGGCTGATGATTGCGCAGGCGGTGAAGCACTACCCGAACTACGTCCAGCATCGGCACCAGCAGGAAGGAGAAAGCCGTCACGATAGCACCGGGAAAAAGTTCTTCCTTGACGGGATCGGACATACTGAGATGAATGGCCATTACGGCCAGCAACAGGCCGATGGTCAATGAGCCGGTATCTCCCATGAACACTTTCCGTCCGCGATGTGGCTTCCCGAACATATTATAATAGAAAAATGGTATCAGTGCACCCAAAGCCGCAAAGGCGATGAAAGCATATAACCACCAGCTCAGACAGACGAACATGCAACCGAAAGCGAGGAAGGCTATCATGCTCAATCCGGAAGCTAGACCATCGATGCCGTCTATAAGATTAATTGCATTCATGATATAGACAATGATAAAGACAGTGAACGGTATGCCCACATAATGGGGCAACTCGTGAATTCCAAACAGTCCGTAGAGATTGTCGAAACAAAAGCCGGAGGCTACCAGTAAAAGGCTGCAAAGTGTCTGGATGATAAACTTGGCGCGGTAGCGCATCCCTATCAGGTCGTCTCTCATCCCCATCAGATAGAGCATGAAGAGGCAACTGAATAGGGTGAGCAGGCAGGTGGATTGTTTCCAAGTGAGCAAATTGCTGTCCGTACAGAGGTTGTGGCAGGCGATGACGAGCGAAATAGGCATAATGATACACGGAAAAAAAGCGATTCCCCCTAAGCGGGGAATGTGCGTCGTATGCAACTTTCGGTCGCTCAATGGATCAAAGAGCCGCCGCCTGTAGGCTATCAGCGATATTTTGGGAATTATCATTGCACTGAGCAGGCAGCTGACGGCGAATGCCGCCAAAGTTTCAAAATAGCAGGTTGTCATTTCTGAAGGATTTGATTGGGTGAGAGCTTGTTAAAATGTATTGATTTATATCTTCCTGAGAAAGCATTGGGGAATATAGGCAGTTGCCACCGCGCACACACCTTGTATTGCCACTATCAGGCGACGGTTTCCTTTGATACGGTGTATGCAGCCTTCTGCTCCCTTAAATGGACCGTCCGTAACAAGTACCCGTTCGCCGGTGCTGTACTCCATGGGGACGTCACCGAAATAGTCCAGCCCTTTTTCTCCGGAGGAAGTGACAAGCATGAAAATTTTCATTTCCCGTTCAGGAATAGCTATTGGCAGCTTTTGCCAATTGACAAGACGGGTATATAGGAGAACCCGGTCTGTCAGCTTCTGCTGTAACGCCAGTGCTTGTTTCTCTGTGGAATAGAAGAACAGAAGGGAGGAAATGATCGGTTTACGCACGTACTTTTTCACTTCGCCACGTTCCACAAGGATTGTTTCACAAGGAATATAGGTCTCGATTTTGTCTTTATTCAGCGAGTCTTCTATCTCAAATACCTTATTGTAAAAGACTTTGAATGCATACCAATGCATAATTGAAGATACCTCTTCCATATTTGTCGTATCTCACCTAAAAGATATTCCTTCCATTCCTGCGTATCTGAGTGTTTTTGATCTTTAAAGCAACTCTGATGCGCAGCAAGCAAGGTTAATCCAATTCTTCGTTTTGTCTGTCGATTTTTGGAATTCGGAACTTCTCCTGACCCAGGAGAAGGTATCCGTAACCCTGTAATTGTACCGTTTCTAAGTAAGAAACGGCACGACGTTTTAAGGCGTTGAATTCCTGTAGGATAAAAAATATCTTTTTATCCTATTTTTTAGGTTTTGTAGATTCGGTACGATGTATGGATAATTTTTTTAGAATATATCTATCGAGTTCTATATTAGCATCTGTTTTAAATATCTAGAGGAGTTCTATAAATTAAAATATTGTAGTACAGTTGTTTATATGGTTCCAAGA